>ENA-UEOI01000013-UEOI01000013.1-human-gut-metagenome-genome-assembly--contig:-NODE-13-length-245718-cov-13.031294_pt1 | contig 245718 bp, 182 predicted proteins | sample MGYA00242883_ERZ507882 | MGnify/ENA primary metagenome ERZ507882 (study PRJEB26167, sample SAMN06115502) | human gut metagenome | host: Homo sapiens | place: China:Chongqing | collected 2015-07-29...
CTCCCTGCGCGCCGCCTCCCCACCAGTCGAAAGTCTTGGGAAGGTGGGAGGTGGGGGTCCGGGGGAGGAGGGAGGAAGCCCTTCTTCAGAAGGGTTTCCTCCCTCCTCCCCCGGTATGTCGCGTCTCCCCACCCTCCATCCAGCTACCGCGCTTCCTCGTAAGGAATCGAAAACTCGTAGTCCCCGTTCTCCTCGGAACGGGTAGGCCGCCCTCCGGCAACCTCAAGCAGCAGATCGTACAACGCCCTGCCCGTTTCCCCGATGTCCGCGCCGTCAACAACGACCCCGGCGTTGAAGTCCATCAGGCCCGGCATCTTGGCGTAGGTGTGCGGGTTGCCCGTCAGCTTGACCACGGGCATGACCGGAGAACCCACCGGAGAACCCCGGCCCGTGCTGAATACCGTAGCCGACGCCCCCGCCATGGCAAACCCGGCGAGGTTGACGGGATCGGGGCCGTTGGCTCGGTTGTCCACGATCCACAGGCCCGGATGCGGGGGGCGCTCACCGAGCTTCAGGACGCCCTGCACCGGAGACGTGCCCATTTTCTTGATGTTGCCCATCGCCTTTTCCACGAGCGTGGTGATGCCACCCGCCTTGTTGCCCGGCGTGGGGTTCACCGCCTCAATAGGTTGCCCGTGCGCGCGCAGGAACTCGGCGCGCAGCTCGTCGACCATGCCGAGGATCTGCTCTCCCGCCTCGCGGCTGACCGCACGGGACGCCACAATGTGCTCACAGCCCGGAATGCCCGGAACTTCCGACATGAGCACGGAACCGCCCGCGGCGATCACGAGATCGGTCATGGCCCCGATAACCGTGTTCCCGGCAATGGCGGTCGTCCAGTCGGAACCGCCGCACTGCACGCCCACAACAAGCCCGGACAAGGGGCAAGGCTGGCGTTCCAGATCCTGCGCGACCCGCTGCATCTCGCGGACGAGCTCACAGCCTCTGGCCTCGGCTTCGACGGAGCCGCCCTCCTCCTGAATGAGAATGGCGTGCACGGGCTTGCCGCCGCCGATGGCGACCTGCAGGTCAAGCGTCCTGATCTGCTCACAGCCGAGCCCCACGATGAGGACGCCGGACACGTTGGGATGCTTGGCAAACGTGGTAAGGGCCAGCATGGTGCGGCGGAAACTCTGCTCACCCTCCACGCAGCCGCGCTCGTGGGTCAGCGGGACGGCCCCGGTCTTCCACGCGATATGATTGACGACCGTATTCGCGCAGGTGACGGTGGAGACGACGAGCACGATATTCCTGATACCCACGCTCCCGTCGGCGCGGGGAAATGCCTGTAGCGAACTCATGCGCCCCTCCCGTCCCTGAACGCGGCGACGTACTGCCGGCACAGTTCCTCGGTGATGTCCTCAAGATTGTGGGTGTGCACGAAGGCTCCGGCGGCAATGGGCGCGGAGGCCCTGCCGATGGGGACGCCGTACTTGCGGACGAGCCCCCCCTGCGCGACGGCTTCGACGGCGATCTTGTGCCCGAGCCCGATGTCCTCAAGCGCGGTCACCTCGCCCCCGGCATGGCGCAGCACGTCGCCCTTGCGGGTGTCCTGCGCGACCACGGCGACATTGTCCGCCGGTTCGATGCGGAGTGCTTTCATCATAATCCCTCCGGTCATGCGGATACGAGGTTACGGATTGCCTCGGGCGTCATGCCCGCGAGTCCCATGCGTTCCGCCGTCTGCCCGGTCACGGCGTAGTCCTCACCGAGCAGTTCGCCAAGCAATGCGATAAGCGCATCCATGATAGGCGTGGGAACCCCGGCAAGCCTGCCGAGGGCCGCCATCGGCACCATCGAGTACGGCGTATCTTCAGTAAGGAAACGGTGATGCAGCGTTTTAGGCGCGAACCCGGCAAAGGCGGGGTTGGCCTGCAGCACGTCGTACAGGGTTTCACCCTCCACGCCGTACTGGTTGCGGAAGGTCTGCGCCGTGCTTACCAAATCAAGGCCGTAGGCACGGGCCACGGCCAGCCGTTCACGGTCCGTGGCTTCGATGAGGCGGCACACGGCGGGCGTCATCCCCGCGTAATAGAACTCAAAATGCCCGCCCTCGCTCTCAATGCGCCCGGCGTTGGCCAGCATGGGCGCACAGTGCACGACCATATTGACCCCTGACATGCTGGTGGCGAGCACATTCTCGCCCTTGCGCCAGCCGGTGCAGAAAGCCCCGTCCACGGCGGCCTCCACCGCGGCGTAATCGCCCGCCGGGAACGCCGCCAGCGTCACGGCCTTCTTGACCCCGCGCACGTTGACCACGCCGGGCTCCGTCGCGGCACAGGCATAGGGCAAGTTGTCCGTTTCCGCGACGAGTACGTCCTTCCCCGCCTCGCGCAGCGCGGCCTTGAGAGCCAACGTACCGTAATTGCCGGGCATCAGCACGATAACCTGACCATCCGAAAGCGCGGGCACGGCCAGATCGAAGAACGCCTTCTGCCCGTAGGACGGCGCGGTGAAATAGACCACTTCCGCGCCGTCGAGCGCTTCGGCGATGTCCGTGGTCACGAGGCGGATCGTCGCTGTCCCGGTGATTTTGTTCTGGAGTTCAATGGTGTTGCCACGACGCCTGATGGCTTCGATGACCGGGGCGAACCGCGGCAGATCATACAGGGCCACATCATGCCCGCGCAGGGCGAGATCGGCCGCAAGGGCCTGCCCGCCGTTCCCGGCGCTGAGCACAGCGATTTTCTTCATGACGCAGGTTCCTTGGCGCGGGGGCGCGGAATGCGCCCCCCGGCGGTTATTCGAGGACAAAGGTAGAGATGACTTCCTCATAGGCCTTGTCGCCTATCGCCTTCTTCAGTTCGGGCCACGAAGCCTTGCGGCCCTTTTCGGCAAAGGCATTCTGCTGTTCGGGCGTCAGGCGGATGACGGTCCAGCCCGCCTCTTCCAGCTTCTTCTCATAGGCGGCCTGATTGGCTTCCGCGACTTCCCAGCGGCGGGCCTCGAACGCGGCGCTCTTTTCAAGCAGGATCTTCTGATCTTCGGCCGACAGGGACTCGAACAGCTCCTTATTGATGAGCAGGGGCCAGTTTTCAAAGTGGGTGTTCGCGGCGATGTAGCATTTCAGCAGATCCCGGAAGGAGGCGTAGTAGTTTTCCGCGCCGCCGCCGAAAATGCCGGAGACCATGCCGGTCTGGGCGGCGGTGAAGAATTCCGCGAACGGCAGGGGGGTGGCCTGATAGCCGAGGCCGTCGGCAAGGGCTTCCTGCGTCTTCATGGTGGGGACGCGGACTTTGATGTGGTGGCTGGCGTTGGGATCGGCGGGCGCTTCGGGGGCCTTCACAAGGCCGATGCCGCCGAAGTACACGGGCCAGTTGGCGAGGACCATGATGTCCTGCTTGTCAAACAGGTTGGCGCAATATTTGGCGTAAGGGGTTCCGGTGCCGAAGTTCTTCTTCGCGGTGGCGTAATCCTTGGCGACATAGGGCAGGATATAGGAGAGGAAACGCTTGTCCACCTGCGTGGAAACGGATTCGCAGCTCATTTCCACAGAGCCGAGAGACACCTTTTCCTGCACGACGGTGTAGTCCCCAAGCTGGCTGGATCCATAGATCCTGATGTCGATGCGCCCGTCGGTTGCCTCGCGCACTTCCTTGGCGAAGGCCTGCAAATCGCGCTCGATCACGGAGTCGGCGGGGCGGATGTGAGCAAGCTTCCACTGCGCCGCAAATGCGGAACCGCCGGAAAGGGCCAGCAGGCCGCACAGCGCCAGTACAGACATGACCTTTTTCATGATGCTCTCCTGTGGTGAAGGGTTTTGGAGGCGCGCCGTCCGCGCCGCCTTGGAGATACGGCCGCCGGCGGGGGAACCGGCGGCCGTGTCCGGGAAGATGCCTGTTTCCGCGTCCGGCTAGATGAAACCGAACAGGCGGGGGATGAACAGGCTCACGTCGGGCCAGTAGGTGGTGAGGAGCATGACCGGCACGTAACCGAGCAGGAACAGCCCCACATAGGGAAGGATTTCCACGAAATCGACCTTGCCGATCCGTATCCCGAGATAGAGCAGGCTGGCGTAGGGAGGCGTCAGGCTGCCCACGGCGAGGTTCACGCCGAAGATGGCCGCGTACTGGATGGGGTCGAGGCCGATGGCCTTGGCGAGGGGCAGCAGCAGCGGGGCCACGAGGATGATCCCCGTGGTGTCGTTCACGATCATGCCCACGAACAGCAGGATGAGGTTGATGAGCAGCAGGATGAGGAAACTGTTGTCCGTGATGCTGAATACGCTTTCCACGATGGCCTGCGGGATCTGCAGCACCACATAGGTCTGGCTCAGCATCATGCTGCAAAAAATCATGATCATGATGCTGCCCACGGACACGGCGGAATCTTTGGTGCAGCCGAAGGCATTGCGCAGGTTCAGGCCCCTGTAGACGAAGAACCCGACCGGCAGCGCGTAAATTACGGCTACGGCGGCGGCTTCGGTGGGGGTCATGGCCCCGGAATAGATGCCGCCGAGGATGAGCACGGGCATGATGAGCGCCGGGAGCGCCTTCCAGCCGCGCACGGCGATCTGCCTGCGCTTTTCCGTTTTGGAGAGCTGCGGCATGAGCTTGAGGTCGAAGCAGCGGCTCAGCACGAAATTGATGCCGCAGAAGATGATGATGGTGACGATGCCGGGGCCCACCGTGGACAGGAAGCAGGCGAGCACGTTGGTGCCCGTCACCCAGCCGAAGATGATCATGGGCGTGCTCGGAGGAATGAGCACGCCGAGGATGGAGGAACAGGTGATGAGCGCGGTGGCGAAGGCGCGGGGATAGCCCCGGCTGACCATTTCGGGGATCAGCATGTTGCCGGTGGCGGCGAGCCCGGTAAAGGTACTGCCGGAAATCGCGCCGAGGATGGCGCAGGTGAGGGTGGCGACGAAACCGAGCCCGCCCCGGATGCGCCCGACGAACACATCGACGAATTCGAGCAGGTATTTGGCGATGCCGCTCTCGCTCATGAGCGACCCGGCATAGATGAACAGCGGGATGCACAGAAGCGTGGGGCTCAGGATCTGCTGGAGGCCCCACATCATCATGCCTTTCATGGTGACGCCGCCCACGATGCTCATGAAGGCGAGCGCGCCGCTGAAACAGAAGACGATGGGGACGCCGAAGGAAAGGAGGAGCATCAAAACGGCGAGGGAAACAACGGCAAGCGTAACGGGTTCCATGCTAGTCTCCTTCCTTTTCCACGGGCAGGGAGGCCGGGGTGGTCCTGTAGAGCGTGATCATGTCGCGCAGTTCGAGCAGCGTATACAGCGTCATGAGGAACATGGACACGAACACCGCCGCTTCAGCGTAAATCCAGGGAAGATAGAGGGAGGCCGTTTCCTTCTGAAGCCTGAGCGCGTACTTCAGGTAATCGTAGCCCCACCATGTGAGCCACAACAGGATGGCGCTTGAAGCGAACGCCGCGATGCCCCGGAGCAGAAAGATCGAGCGTTGCCGCTTGCAGAAAATTTCGAGGACGCGGGCCACAAGCTGGCCCCGCTCGGAGGAAGCCTTGACGGCGGCGAAGAGGTACAGCCAGACCGTCGGGAAATAGCACAACTCTTCGATGCCCATGAGCGGCATCTTCAACACATACCGGAGGATGACCTGAACGAACATGAGCACGGCCACGCTCAACAGGCTGAAGACATTGATCCAGTCAAGCACCTTGTCCAGCATGGAGAAAGGCTTGGGTCTCTTGGGCACTTCCACGATCGCTTCTCCTTGTCCCTGTGAAAATGTTCCTGATAGGCGTATGCTGTCTGACAGCTTACAGATAAAAACGCCCTTTGTCAGCAGGGATCGCGGCTTTGCCGGCAACATTCTGAAAAAAATATTTTTTCGCTTTTTGTAACGCGGTGTTATAACGACACATTCCAATAAGCCAAACACCGATCCAAGAAGAAATCCGTTGGACAATGCGCTCTTCAAGCTGTATGCTGTCATACATATTGTGCCGACAAACGCCCACCGGATCAGGGATGCAGGATGCTTTTTCTTCTCATCAAACTCTTCACCACGCCCGCGCTCATCTGGGCCTCCACGCTGGCGGCCCGTCGCTGGGGCCCCGTCATCGGCGGCGGGCTCGCCGGGCTTCCCTTTATTTCCGGCCCGGCGTCCCTGTTCATCGCAGTACAGTACGGAACCCCATTCGCGGCATCGGCCGCCGCCTCGTCCCTGCTCGGAGCCGTGGCGTCCTGCTGCTACTGCCTCGCCTACGCCCACAGCGCCCGGCATTTCGGCTGGGCGGGCTCCCTCGCCCTCGCCCTGCTCGCCTTTCTCCTCTGCGCCTTCCTGTTCACGCGGGTTTCCTGCGGACTGCCCGTAGCGGTCTGCCTCAGCATCGCGGTCCCGGCGGCCTGCCTGCGGCTTCTTCCCGACATCCCCGGAACGGCGGACATGCGCCGGGTCCAACCCCCGTGGAGGCTTCCGGTCCAGATGTTCTGCGGGGGCCTCAGCGTCCTTATCCTGACCGAGCTTGCGGGCGTCGTGGGCGAGCAATGGAGCGGCATTCTGCTCACCTTCCCCATCATCAGCTCCATCCTGACCCCCTTCGCGCACCTTTCCTTCGGGGCGCGCGCCGCCGTGCTGACGATCAGGGGACTGCTCGCGGGTTTTTTCGGCACATCCTGCTTCATCACCATCATCGCCGTCTGTCTGGAGCCGCTCGGAATCGCCTCCGGGTATTGCATTGCCGCGCTCGGGGCGTTACTCACGAGCATTCTCATCATGCATTGCGTAAACAAAAGACGATAATCGAGCACGCTTTCAGGAGCCCCTGTGACCAACCCCTTCAAGCCTATAAGCAGAGTCAACCTCCACAGCGAGGTCATGCAGCAGATCACCGCCGCCATCCAGAGCGGGCAGTGGAAACCCGGCAGCAAACTGCCCGGGGAAATCGCGCTGGCCGAGATGTTTCAGGTCAGCCGTACCTGCATCCGCGAAGTCCTGAAAGCACTGGCCTATTCCGGCGTCGTCGAGTCGCGTTCCGGCGTCGGGACCTTCGTCAAGGAGATCCCTTCCGAAGCGCCCTCCCCTGCCGTGGATCTGCTCAGCAGCACGGATTACACCCAGATCCTCGAAATGCGGAAGCTCCTCGAAGGGCAGGCCGCCTACTGGGCCACCGAACGGGCCACCCCGGAAGAGATCGCCGAACTTGAAAGCATCCTGAAACAGGAAGGCCTTTCCCTCAAAGACATTCACACCCGGTTCCACAACGGCGTCACCGCCCTCTCGAAAAATCCCATTCTCATCCATATGCTGGCAGAATTTCAGGAACAGTTCAAAAAACAGCGCGAGTTGAATTTCGTCATCCTCCCCGATGAAGATCGCCTTGAACACTGGAAAGTGCTCGAAGCCATCAAATCCGGCTCTCCAGCCAAAGCCCGCCGCGCCATGCATCAGCACATCGACTACATTTGGAAGAAGCGCCCGCATCTTTTCCCCGGAAAGAAAGGCCCCGACAAAATGTAACGTGACTCCGCCCCTAGCCCCGGCAGCGTGTTTGCTCCAGCGGCTTGTCGCCGAAGCAAACGTTTGATGGATATGGCAGTTACGAAAAAAACGTTCTTTCGTACGGCGTAAAGGAATTTTTTCAAATTTTTGCTGGAACGAACTCCCTCCGCGCCACCTCCCCACCAGTCAAAAGTCTTGGGAAGGGTGGGGGTGCCGGGGGAGGGGAACCTTTCTGAAGAAAGGTTCCCCTCCCCCGGCACGTCGCGCTCCCCCGACCTCCCAAACGATTCTCACGCCAGCGGGTAATCATGGCTTCGCCCATCGGATTTCCTCTACGATTCCGGAAAGGCTTCCCCCGGAAGCCGAATCCTTTCCTCTGGAGGCATCCCAATGTCGAAGCGAACCGTAGCGGAAGTACTTGTGGACGAACTGGCCGAAGCGGGCGTCACGCGGCTGTACGGGCTGGTAGGCGACAGCCTCAACCCCGTATCCGACGCGCTCCGCCGTGACGGGCGCATCCGGTTCATCCATGTGCGGCATGAGGAAACGGCCGCCTTCGCCGCCGGAGCCGAAGCCCAGCTTTCCGAAAAACTCGCGGCCTGCGCGGGGACGAGCGGCCCAGGGCACGTCCACCTCATCAATGGCCTGTACGACGCCAACCGGAGCTATGCCCCGGTCATCGCCATAGCCTCGCATATCCCCGGCTCCGCCATCGGGACGCGCTATTTTCAGGAAACGCACCCCGATCAGCTGTTCAACGAATGCAGCCACTGCAACGAACTTGTTTCCTCGCCTTCCCAGATGCCGCATGTGCTGCGCCGGGCCATGCAGACCGCCGTGAGCAAACGCGGGGTAAGCGTGATCGCCCTGCCCGGCGACGTCGCCGCCATGCCCATGAACGAAGAACCCTCGCACGGCGTCATCCCGCCGCCTCCCGCCCCGGCAGCCAACGCCCATGACATCCAGCTCCTTGCCGACGAAATCAATGGCGCGCGCAAGGTGACGCTTTATTGCGGGTCCGGATGCCGCAACGCCCGCAAGGAAGTCATGGCCCTCGCGGACAAGCTCAAGGCCCCCATCGGGCACGCATGGCGCGGCAAGCAGTGGATCGAGCCGGACAATCCCTTCGACGTGGGCATGACCGGCCTCATCGGATTCGGCGGCGCGTATGAGGCGATGGAACACTGCGATCTGCTTATCCTGCTCGGCACGGACATGCCCTATTCCGCGTGGTATCCCAAGAAACCGCGCATCGTCCAACTCGACATCCGGGGCGAGCACCTCGGCGGGCGGACCCGCATCGACCTCGGGGTCGTCGGGGACGTGGCCCAGACCCTGCGTGCCCTGCTCCCCTTCGTGGAACCCCGGGATGACAGCAGGCATCTTGACGAGGCCATTGCCAATCTCAAGAAATCCCGGGAACACCTCAACGCCTACGTCGAGCATGTTTCCTCAGAAGGCAGGCCGCATCCCGAGCATCTTACGTCGGCCATCGACGCCAACGCCTCCGACGAAGCCGTCTTCACCGTGGATACCGGACTCAACGACGTCTGGGCCGCCCGCTACATCACCGCCAAGGTGGGCCGGAACATCATCGGCTCGTTCAACCACGGCTCCATGGCCTGCGCCCTGCCCATGTCCATCGGCGCGCAACTGCTCTATCCCGAACGGCAGGTCATCGCGCTCTGCGGCGACGGCGGCATGACCATGCTCATGGGCGAACTGCTGACGCTTGTGCAGTACAACTTGCCGATCAAAGTCATCGTCTACAACAACGGCGCGCTCGGGTTCATCAATCTTGAGATGCGGACAGCCGGGTATCCCGAATTCCAGACGGACATGAAAAACCCCGATTTCGCCCGCATGGCCGAAGTCATCGGCATGAAGGGATTCCGCATCGAAAAAGGCGCGGACGTGGAACCCGTCATCAAGGCCGCCCTCGCCACGCCCGGCCCCGTGCTCGTCGACGCGCTCACCGATCCCGCCGCCATCCCCCTGCCGCCCACCATCACCGCCGGAGAAGCCAAAGGACTTGCCCTCGGCCTCGGCAAGCTCGCCCTCATGGGCCGTTTCAGCGCCACGATGGATATGATCAAATCGAATATCAGGCAATTCTAGGGGGAAGACTCGGGGGAGGGGACCTTTCTGGAGAAAGGTCCCCTCCCCCGAACGCCCTCCTCTCTCCCTCCCAAGACTTTCAACTTTATCGAATCCCTGTTCCGATCTTTCCCTGTGGCGCAGAGGCGAACGTCTATCTATTTTAATGAGTTATCTTTTTACAATCCACCGATGCAACTTGCCGTTCCGTGAACACAAAAACCCTCAACTAAACTGCCCCACAAAAAAAAAGCCAGTCAATCTCACTGATCAACCGGCTCTTTTCCTTTCATACGACAGGGGACTTCCTCCGCGCCGCCTCCCCACTTTATAAAAGTCTGAGGTGGAGGGCGGGGTTTGGGGAGGGGAGGAGGAATCCCTTCTTCAGAAGGGTCCCTCCTCCCCAATCTTTATCAATCTTCCCAGTCACTCCCTACGGCAGCATGAAGCTCAAGGGCCCGGCCTGAAGGTAGGTCAGCACGCAGAGCACGAGGGTCATGGCGATGCTGTGCCCGATGGTGAAGCGGAACAGGTTGCCTTCCTGCCCGACCATGTTGGTCGCGGCGGTGGCTACGGACAGGGATTGCGGCGAAATCATCTTCGCGGTAACGCCGCCGGAAGCGTTGGCGGCCACGGCAAGCTCGGGGGACATGCCCACCGCCGTGGCGGTATCCTTCTGCATCCCGCCGAACAGGGCGCACGAGGAGGTGTCCGACCCGGTCAGGAACACGCCAAGCCAGCCAAGCAGCGGCGAGAAGAACGGGAACAAGCTCCCCGTGTGCGTGAAGGCAAGGCCGAGCGTGGAACTCATGCCGGAATAGTTCATCAGGTAGGCGAGGCCAAGGATCATGGCGATGGTCACGATCGGGAAGGTCAGCTGACGCAGCGTGCGCATGAAGCAGGCGATGGCCTTGCCGAAACCGTAGTTCGGCATCATGGGCACGGAGACGAGGCCGGAAAGCAGGATGGCGGTACCGCCGGCGGACAGCCAGTTGAACGCGAACGTCGCGCCGTAAACGGCGTCCTGCGCCACGATGGGCGCGGTCTTCATGACTTCCCCATGCAGGCCGGGCCAGCCGAAGCTGAGATTCGCGCCGGGAACGGCGTTCAGGATATTCTTGAACTGCGGCAGGCCCCAGAAGAACACGAATACCGCCAGCACGATATAGGGTCCCCACGCCCGGAGCACGACCGAAGCCGGATAGCCTGAGCCGCTGAGGTTGGATTCAGGCTCACCCTCGAACCGGAACGTGCGCGAAGGCTTCCAGACCTTGAGCAGCAGCACAAGGCCCACAATGGTGGCGATGGCCGAGCCGATGTCGGGCAGGGTCGGGCCGTGATAGTTGGCGAGCAGGAACTGCGCCCCGGCGAAGCACACGCCGCCCACGATGATGGCGGGCAGGACTTCGAGGCTGCGCTTGAAGCCGCACATGGTCACGCATACCCAGAGGGGCACGATGAGGGCGAGGATGGGAAGCTGACGTCCCGCAATGGCGCTTACGGTCATCTGATCAAGGCCGGACACGGAGGCCGCCACGATGAGCGGCACGCCGATGGCGCCGAAGGCGACCGGGGCGGTGTTGGCGATGAGCGCGATGCCCGCGCCCCACAGCGGGGTGAAACCGAGCCCCACCAGCATGGCGGCGGCAATGGCGACCGGCGTGCCGAAGCCCGCCGTCCCTTCGATGAAGCAGCTGAAGGCATAGGCGATGAACAGCGCCTGAAGCCTGCGGTCATCGGTGAGCCGGGCCAGCGAATCCTTGATGATCTCGAATTCGCCCGACTCCACGGTCATGTTGTACACCCACACCGCCGTGATCACGATCCAGACGATGGGGAACAGCCCGAAGGCAGCGCCGTTGAGCGTGGAACTGATCGCCAACGAAACCGGCATATTCCACACGGCTACCGCGACGATCAACGCGCCGATGAGGCCCGCCGCAGCCGCGACATGGCCCTTGGCCTTCCTGACGGCCAGCATGTAGAAGAGGATGATGAGCGGAATCGCCGCGAGGCACGCCGAAGCGACCACGCCGCCCACCGGCGCATACTGTTGAACCCAAGGCATACGTTTCCCCCTGATAAGGCTTGCGGAGTGCGCCCCACATGCCTGATCGACGGCATTTTCCTGCAATGCCTAGCTGTTGCGGGGCGTATGGCTCCTGTTGACGTGTTGTTCTCTACGCCGAACGGGGGGTGATCGAGAAATGAATATTTTCTATCGGAATCATTCCAAAATGGAATATCTATTTTATCCTGCTTGATTACCACCCTTTTCATGGAGTAAACCGTTTTCGCATCCGCTTGCCGACAAGGGTGAAAGGGGGCAAAAAACTATGAAAAGGCGTGGGTTCGTTTTCAGGCCCCCGCCCCGGATTATCCATGCGAGGAAGACGACGTGACCGACAACCGGGCCACAGGCTGGAAAATACCATTATTGTTTTGCGGGGTTATCCTCTCCATCGTCGCTGTGGCGGCGCTTTTTCGGGCACACGCTCCCGAACCGCCCGCCGTCCCCCAAGCACTGCTCAAAGAAGCCAAAGGTATCAGGATCGATCTGGAGTCCGACCCCGAAGGGCAATCATGGAAAGCCCGCATCGCCTCCGCCGCAAGCGGATTTTCCACGCAGGCGGATAAGGACGGGCGGCTCGGGGAAATCGTCCTAACCACTGCTGAAAACAAACGATTTGACGCTTCATGCACAGCAGCCGTGCTTATCCGGGACGACGGGCTTCGGGACGGGCTGATGCGGAAAATCGCAAACGCGGCGTCTGCCGACTGCGCATCGCTCCCGTGGGGCGTCTTCGCCATGCACGGAATGCGCGACCCGCAAGCACAAGCGGAAGCCTCCGCCCTGCTCACGCAACGCTGGAAAGAATGCCATGAAGGAAGGGAATAGCTAGCATTTCACGTCTCATAGGCGAGGCGGCACTGTCCGCCTTTCCGTCCGGCCCAAAAGAAAAAGGGCGGCAAGCCGCCCAAGGTAAAGGAATCCCTGAAAAGCAGGGAGCCCGATGTACTCCGACCCGGCTACAACCTCATGAAGGCTTCGCCGGATTTGTCTCGGTGCCGGACACGAAAACCATGTCGAACTGTCAGGCATGAAAAGGTTCCACATGCGTCCGCAGACGCAGGAAACCATTGCCGGACGCCGGGCCACAGGAACGGCGTGCAGCCAAATTCCCCAGAAAAACAGGAAATTGGAAATGCCGGAAGCTCATGGGGGTGGTATAGGCCAAAAGGTTTTCCCTGTGAAATGAAAAACGCTCATCAACACTATGCACGGAAAGAATAGATGCTGAATATCCGCACGTTGCAAATACTGGTGGAAGTGGCCCGGCAGGGAGGTTTTTCCCGTGCCGCCCAGACTGTACACGCCGTGCAGCCCACGGTGAGCAAAGCCGTTCAGGCCGTGGAGGATCGCCTTGGCGTCCGCATCTTCGAGCGGGCCAACAACGGCGTCAGGCTGACCGTCGAGGGAGAAATCGTTTATCGCCGGGCCCTCAACATCCTTCAAGAATTCGAGGCGCTCGAAGCCGACGTCGCCGCCCTGCACAAGCTCGAAAAAGGCGTGCTCCGCATTGGTTTTCCCCCGGTCGCCAGCGGCATCCTGTTCGCGGATCTGCTCTCCAAATACCGCCAGCTTTACCCCGGCATCAACATCTCGCTTCAGGAACAGGGCTGCGCCTCGCTGGAACCGATGGTGCTTTCGGGGGATCTCGATCTTGCCGTCACCCTTCTCCCCGTCCCGCCGAATTTTTCGTGGCTCCAGATTCGGGACGAACCGCTCATGGTCATCATGCCCCCGGATCATCCCCTCGCCGATCGCAAACGCCTCAAAATGGATGAACTGGCAGACAACGCCTTCATCGGCTTCGAGCAGGGCTTCCTGCTCAACGACCGCATCAAGGCCGTCTGCCGCCAGCGTGGGCTGAAGCTCAATGAGTGCCTGCGCAGCGGCCAGCTTGATTTCATCATGACCCTCGTGGCGACGGGCATCGGCGTCGCCCTCCTCCCCCGCCTCGAACTCGAACGGCGGGAACTCCCCAACATCCACATCGCCCTTCTCGACGAAGAGGAACTCCGTTGGCGCGCCGCCTTCGTCTGGAGGCGCGGGGCAGTCCTGTCCTCCGCCGCGCAGGCGTGGCTCAAGCTCCTCCCCGGCGGCGAGGAAGCGCTGGCAAGCGAAAGGCTCGCATGACGGCCTCCGGCGCAGAGGCCGATCCGGACGGGACACCGGAAGGTTCGGCATAGACGCCTTTCCAAAAGACGCCACCTTTTTCAGCTCAAAAACCGCCCCTTCGTCCCGGCGCAACCGGGAGCCTCAAAGTCCGTCTCTTCCGGAAGGCAACACGGAAAGCCGACAGCCTCTTCCTTCAAGAAAGCTGCGCCCGGAACAGGCAGCACGTCATGACCGCCGCGAAGAACCTTCTCCGCCGAATGGGATATACGCTTCGCAAAGGAAACGCTCTGCAATACGAGCGTCCTCTACTCCGTTGCCAACAGGTTAAGGGTTTCTTCTTTCGCACGGAATGTGGAAAACCATTTTGGGGAAACCGAGGAAAAACGCAAGGAACCTTTCATCCCTTTGAATGAGGGAACACCCTATGGGGCGGGAGCCCTCCAAAAAAATATTCTTGCCCTCATCCCGGCAAGCAAGGCCACCATCTCCCGTGCACTTGAGGCGGAGAGGAATGCCGGCATGTCCGGCATATCCTGTTATTCGCAATAATGCCGCCCCATTCCTTTTCCGTACAATACCCATTCCTTCCGTTCATGATGCGGGCTGGCACGTTCGGGTTTATGAGGCATCCAGTACTGTAAAAAAGAAGGTGCCCCGTCGTCTCCGAGAACATGCCCATGAGCTCTGGCGCACTGCCGCCAGCGGATACAAACAATGGCAACTCATTAATTACATTAATCTTTATAATAATCCAACGTCCGTCAGGCCGCTTCAGTGGCATTTGCTCTTCTCCCCATCCCCAAGGCAAAGGAACCTGCCGAAAGTGGGAAAAAACGGGAATCATCAAGAAAGGGATTCCGCCATGCCCGGCGAAATTACACCCTCCCATTCCTGCCGATACCGGAAAAGCATGGGCTCACGAGGGCCTGCCGCCCGCGCAACGCTTGGACAATCTGCATGATCGACCATCCTTTGCGTATATATCCTCTTCTGTACAAGTTACAATGTCGACATTAAGGAGCAAAAAGGATTATTCCATTTTGTCATGATGCCTTGAAAACAGACACTGCATCAAGAAAAACAAAAAATACATTTCAGCACGCCGCAGATTGTTTATTCAATGAATAAAAATGCATTGACACAACCCTTATTTTTTCTCAATGAAAGTTTTCTATAGGTTTTATTCCGTACTGGCATCTGGGATATGACGACTTTTGATATCACGGATGCATTTCTTGAACGTTTAGTGCAGCGGGGGATTGTTTGTATGGCGTGGACACAGGTCTATGATCCGGCGGGGAGCGTGGTACTCTCTGCACTTTCTGCGGCTATTCCTTTGATGGTACTTTTCTACATGCTGGCGATACGTCGCGCAAAAGGCCACGTGGCCGCCATTGTGGGCTTGGCCGTGGCGTTTGTGCTGGCCGTGGCTCTGTGGGGGATGCCTTTCGGTACCGCGGTGAGTTCCGTCGCCTACGGTATGGCGAACGGCTTGTTCCCCATCGTCTGGATCGTGATTACGGCGGTGTGGGTGTACAACATGACCGTGGAATCGGGCGAATTCGAGATCATCAAAGACTCGCTGGCCCGGCTCACCGATGACCGCAGACTTCAGGCGCTGTTCATCGCCTTCGCCTTTGGCGCCTTCCTTGAAGGTACGGCCGGTTTCGGCACTCCCGTAGCCATCACCGCAGCCATGCTCGCGGGCATCGGGTTCAACCCGCTGTACGCCGCCGGGCTGTGCCTCATCGCCAACACCGCCCCGGTCGCCTTCGGCGCCATCGGCGTCCCGGTCATCGTGGCCGGGCAGGTGTCCGGCTTTGATCCCAACCTCATCAGCGCCATCGTAGGCCGCCAGCTTCCCTTCCTGTCCGTGATCGTGCCGCTGTGGCTGTGCGTGACCATGTGCGGCTTCAAGCGCAGCATGGAAGTCCTGCCCGCCATCCTCGTGGCCGGCCTCTGCTTCGCCATTTCGCAGTTCGTGTTCTCGAACTATCACGGCCCGACTCTGCCGGACATCATGTCCGCCATCATCACCCTCGTCGGCCTCGTAATCCTGCTCCGCTTCTGGAAGCCCGCCACCATCTGGCGCTTCGAGGGCGAAAAGCCCACCGTGCTGACCGGCAAGGGCTACTCCTTCGGTGAAGTCATCCGCGCATGGATACCGTTCATCATCCTGGCAGTCATGGTGTTCTTCTGGGGCCTGCCGCAGTTCAAGGCGTTCCTCGACGGCATCAGCGGCAGCATCGCCACCAAGGGCTTCGCGTGGCCCATGCTTGACGGCATGGTCAGCCGCACCGTGCCCGTCGTGCCCGCCGAAACCCCCTATGCCGCATTCTTCAAATTCGGCTGGCTCTCCGCGGGCGGAACCGCCATCCTGCTGTCCGGCTTCTTCGCCGTGCCCTTCATGCCCAAGTACAGCTTCGGCAAGGCCGTGGCCTGCTTCTTCTCCACGATTTACCAGCTCCGTTTCCCCGTCCTGACCATCGCCACCATCCTCGGTTTGGCCTTCCTCATGAACTACTCCGGCATGAGCACGACCCTCGGCATCGGCTTTACCAAGACCGGCAGCCTGTTCCCGTTCTTCGCCCCGATCCTCGGCTGGCTCGGCGTGTTCCTGACCGGCTCCGACACCTCGTCGAACGCCCTCTTCTGCGGTATGCAGCGCTCCACCGCGCAGGCCGTGGGTATGCCCCCCGAACTCGCCGTAGCCGTGAACTCCTCCGGCGGCGTCACCGGCAAGATGATTTCGCCCCAGTCCATCAGCGTGGCCACCGCCGCCACCGGCATGATCGGGCAGGAAGGCAACCTCTTCCGCTTCGCCCTCGGGCACAGCATCGCCATGACCCTGTTCATCTGCGTGTTGACCTATCTTCAGGCCACCGTTTGGCAGTGGATGCTGCCGTAAACCCTCCCATGAAGTGAACCGCCGCTGAGGGACGCGTTCCGCGCCTTCCGGAAAGTCATTCAGAAACCCCGCGCTTCCGGCGCTGAAAACAAAGCCGATTGATCTTCGGATCAACCGGCTTTTGCTCTGTACCCCTCAAAACGGGATACTTCTTTTCCCACCATAAAAATGCCATGTAAAGTATCAATACACGCGTTAAGACTTTACATGGCATTTTTTGCGATTTTTTACTCGATTTATGGCGAGTTGATGTTTTTTTACATCTTTGCGGAGCACGATCGAGATCGCGCGGTTTCACACTCTCGGCTGAAAACATCTCCCCGGGTACACAAACATGAACGCGGTAAAGCGGCCGTTGCTGATTTGGCAAACTCCCCATGGAATTCCACCGTACCGCTGAAATAACCCTCTAGAAACACATGCTCCAAGAGGCAGGGGCTCCCAAAATATGAATGAAAAAAACACTGCCTCGCACATCGTTTTTTGCCTTTGCAAAGGCTTCGGCCTTTGCCCCTTCCCTGCTTGTTTTTGTCAATGCAGATGAAATAATCTTATTATTATAATAAAATAGAAAAACATGATTTCCGAAAAAGAATACACGTTAAAATAACGGTTTTTCTCTACATAAAATCATTTTACAAAGGCAAACAAGTAACTATCCGACGCTATGACGTTGTATATGCCTCTATAAAGAGAATAGTCCTCCTATATCGCTTTATAAAACAAAAACGAAAAAAGATGGTTTTTCTTTTCCGTCTATTATAAAACGAAAAGAATAATCTTTCTCCTCCATCGTTCCCTTCCGGAACGCGACCAGACGGGTAAAAAACGTATTTCTACGTTTATTCAAGCTGGTTACCTTATAATGGAGGAAATACACATAGCGCATAGGGGAAGAGGTTGAGCCATGAGGTACTCGCCTGAAGAAATCTTCAAAAAGTTCATTAATTCTGTTTTGTCCGATGCGTCTTTGGACTTCTTCGTGAAGAGGGCGGCGGTATTCCTCTCTATGATGATGCCCGTTTCCTCCTTGTTCATTTTCCGATCAGTGGAAGGTTCCATTACAAAACTGGCCGAATGTAACAAAACACCCGCCATCAATATCAGCGACCACTTCGCCATTTCTCCGGAAAGCATGACCCGGTTGAGGACTGAAAAACACTTTTTCAGCGAAGGCGCCTGCAATCTGAAAATCTTTACCGGGCACGAAACCTGTGCGTACGCCGACGTGCACCGCTCTGTCTACAAGACGGATACATCGGCCGTGTACATTCCCTTGAAGTTTAACATGCTGAGGGAAACGAGCGTTACGATGGTTGTGCTATCGATGGGTGTGGACAACTATACGCAAGAACATCTCGATATCTGTTCCTGCCTCCAGCCTGTCTTTATCGATAATTTCCTGAACATCCTTTCCGAAAATTCTTCCGACCGCGCTTTTGACCTCCCGTCCCCAAAGAGCAAGCAGGAGCCGAACAGCAAGCGGAACAAGGACAATGCGGAACCATTTCAGACATTCAACGAGGTCACCATCAATTATATCATCAAGGCGCTCAACCGCACCAACGGCAAAATCTCCGGACAGGACGGCGCTGCCGAACTCCTCGGCCTCAATCCGAGTACCCTCTGGTCGAAGATCCGCAAATACCGCATCGACGTGAAAGGGCTTGAGCGCGAATAGCGATTTCTGACGTGCAAGATACCGCGAAGGCCCTCCCGGACTGTATCCGGGAGGGCCTTCGTTATGTTGAGGGATGCAGGACACTTGCCGGGGCCCCTACTCTGTTGACTCAAGAAAACTTCTTTGGTTGGGCCGCGCAGCGATCCGCCGAAGCCTGCCGGGGCTCAGTCGTCCCCATCCCCGCCTCCATCGTCATCACCGTCATCCCCTTCCTGCCCGCCAAGTCCCTCGCCCGAGGAGAAAAGCGGAGCGTTCTTCCGTGCATCCTCTTCCCTCTCCGTAAGTTCGTTTTCCGCCATCTGTTTGCGGAAAAAGAACCATCCTGCGACAAGGGCAATACCCAGAAAACCGATCCAGTCGAGCCATGCGTCCACGCCATTCCTTCCTGCTGCGATGGCGGCGTTTCATTAATGCGCCGGGACAGGCCCTTCCGGGGCCGTCTCCCGGGAGGGCCGGACATCGGACTCCCGGCTGTTCCTGCGTCTCTTTCGGAACGGGTTCCGGTGGTGCCACAGATTCCCCTGCGGCGCAACAGCTCTACCGATAAGGCCGAAATGTTCCTGAAAGACGGGAATCGCCCGATTTCCTTAGCCCTGTTTTCCCCAACCATCCGGCAGCGAAAGGGAAAAGGAAGAAGAGCAAGACGGAAAAAACGGACACGGGATTCCAAAACGCCGGACAGGGAATCATCACTATTTGACACTTGTGTGCAGGGACAATAGATTCCAATGTGTTCCGGAGCCCGTGTTTTTGGATGCGGCCTTTTCCATGCATTGGCGTGGAACGGAAAATGAGCGGGGTTTCCTTTCCAGGAGCGCAACGCGTATTCCTTCCCGAAGAAAAGGATGTTAGACAAAGAACGCCGGATCGGGGCGACCCGGCGAGGCGGGCGCGCGCCCGTGGCAACCAGCCCTGAGACGAACGATGATCCTGTCCACAAAGAACAAATTGGTACTGCTCGTCGCCGGGTCGCTGATCCTGCTCGCTGTCGGAGTGGGCCTGTTCTCCATGTATAGCGTGAAAAGAACCATGCTGGAGGAGCAGCGCCGGAGCAGTGTGAATACCGTTGCCCTTGCGACATTCAACGTGATGGATCGCTACCAGATCCTGTTCCGCAGCAAAGCGGATCAGGCCGTCGCGCTCCAGCATAACCTCAGCTGGCTGGCGAAACTCATCACCACGCTGGTGCATGATCCATCTGAGCGCTTTAAGATCATGCAAAATTTTCCCTTGCCCGAGGGGATCAGCCTCATGGCGATCGACCCCAGCGGCGAGATCAAACTCGTGCGCGGCGATCTGGAGAAAGACGACAACCCCTACCTCCTCCGCGACATCAAAGACCGGCCCGTGGGCCCCACCATGCGAGCCCTCGCGGAAAAAGGCCTCCCCGCAACCTGTTTCGTCCAGTGGGACGCCGGGGGCAAAAAGCAGCGGCTGTACGGAACGCACCTGTACCTTCCCGGAGAGGGAGGGCTGCTCGTGGGCCTGTGGGCCAACATCGACAAGCTCGACGAGCATCAGCAGCGGCTCAAGGAAGACAGCATCCGGGAGCTCCAAAACGAATTCGGAAAACAACGGATAGGGCCTTCGGGTTTTCTGTTCGTCACGGACTCCAAAGGTATCCCGGTAATCGGGCCGGAAGGCATGAACACCACCCTCTCCGGCATCAATCCCAAAACAGGCAACACTCTTATCGCCGATATCCGCAATGCTTCGAAAACGCCGGAAAATCCTGTTGAAGCATCGATCCAGTCCTTGATCAAGCGCGCGCCGTCCCGTGACGCCCTGCTTTTCGTGCGCCATGTCAAGCCGTTCGATTGGTATGTCACAGGCGTCGTTTACACCGACGAAGCCAGCGCGCCCGGCAAGCAGCTTTCGTTTCTGCTCATCGCGGCCATCCTCGCCGCTACGCTGTTCATCCTGCCCGTGGCGCTTCTTATGGTCACGCGGCTGACCTCACCGCTGGCGAAACTCGGAGATTACGCCCGCAAGCTCCCTGAACAGGATTTCATGGAGGACGCACGGCCAACGCCCCTGCTCGCCGCCCTCGCCGACGGCAAACACGGAGGAGAGATTGCCAGCCTCGCCAATTCACTGATGTTCATGGATAAAACCCTCCGGTCACGGGTCCGTGAGCTTATGGAGGCCACGTCCAGCCGCGAACGCCTCGAAGGTGAGCTCAGCGCCGCCACCGAAATCCAAATGGGGTTCCTGCCCAAGCCCCTGCCCCCGGACGTGGCCGCCGGGCGGTTCTCACTGGCGGCGAGCCTCGTCCCGGCCCGGGAAGTGGGCGGCGACTTGTATGACTTTTTCATGCTCGACGACAGGCACCTGTGCTTCATCATCGGGGACGTGTCCGACAAGGGCGTGCCCGCCTCATTGTTCATGAGCATGACCTTGACCCTTATCCGATCTCGGGCGGGTTCCCACCCCTCGCCGGAGCACCTCATGGCCGAGGTCAACGAAAACCTCGCCCGCGACAACGCCAAGTGCATGTTCGTCACTCTGTTTATCGGCGTGCTCGATCTTGATACCGGAGAACTGCTCTACGCCAACGGCGGGCACAATCCCCCGCTTCGGCTCGGCGACGACGGCGTGGCATGGCTCAAAGGCATCAGCGGGCCTGTGGTCGGCGCGATGGAAGGCATGAACTATACCTTGCTTCGCACCGTGGTCCGGCCCGGCGAAACCCTCTTCCTCTACACCGACGGGGTGAACGAGGCCATGAACGCGGAAGGCGACGTCTATTCCAACGAAGCGATGTTCCGTGCCCTCGCCTCCTCACCATCACGGGAACCGGCCAGTGTGCTCCGGCATATGCTTGACGATGTGTCCGTCCATGTCAACGGCAACACCGCCTCGGACGACATGACCATCCTGTGTGTCCGTTATTTCGGAGGAAAGCGCTGACGATCCTTCACCGCTGGTGATGGAAGAGAGCAAACTGACCCGCACGATAAGCTTATTCATAAGGTAAAGGGATGCCACCTTAACAGAGCCCAATCAATGGGGGATGGAGAAAAAGGGACGCTATGGACGTCCCTTTTTTGTCATTTCTTCCAGAACTTCCACCAAGGGCATAACGGCAAGGCCCCTCTGCTCCTGTGCAAGGAATGCCCGGACAATATCTCTTGAATGCACCCCAATTCCAAAATCAGCCTGTTGACGGCGTGCTGCATGTCCCGCACGGAAGGAGGTGGGTCTTCGTTCACGAGGGTACGCAACTCTTCAAATGCATTCGCCGCACGCACCATCTCCTCCTCTATTTCCTCCCGCGAAAAGCTTTCTCCGCCTTGGAGACGAGCCTCCAGCCAACGCATCAAAATGTCGTTACCCAAAGCCAAGCACAATCGAGGAATCATTTCCAAGCTCGGCATATACGTATCGTTTATATTGAAGTAACGCTTGGTGACTGAATGTGACACGCCAAGGCGCTCCGCTATCTCATCTCTGGTCAGGCCGCTTTCTTCCTTGGCGAGGCGAAGTGCTGCCTTGCCCGTCATCATCCCCAAATCCGTCATGCTGTTTTCCTCCCAACAGGTGAATGAAGTGGATGCCCTCTTTCACAAGGATCAATCAGGTCCATTCTTTTTTATACATTGGGAGTATTCTCTTTTGCACATCGTATTAGAGCTTGTATCGTTAATATCTTTTTATATATGTTGGTTATCAACTCTATACTAGCTATCGCAAACGATGTTTCCATGATTATAGATTTTTAAATATATGTCAGGATATCTTCTCTTCAAAAGAAAGATACCATGACAAGAAAACGGTATGACAATAGGATAAACAACTCTCCAGGCTCTTTATAGGAGGAACTATGGGCATCCCACAAAAAAGCCTCGTGATCGGCGCTTGCGAAATCGCCTGCCACTACCCGGAGCTCTCACTCAACGACGCGGCAGGAGATGCGCTCCAACTCGCTGAAAAGATCCGGCGTTACGGCATTGAGGAAAACCAAAAGAAAGAGACTGTCTTTATCGCAGCTTGCCGTTTTGTCAGTGCTGATAAAGATCTCACGCCTCAAAAAGCGGTAGAGAAGGCTTTACGGCTATGGGACATCATTGAAGCATGACGGAAAAGCAATATTGGAAAACGGTAAACCGATGGGAATGTGCTCTCTCATGGGGTTAGGCCGTGGCACAAGATGAAATCGGAGCCCTGCCCACAAAAAAGGAGCCAAAATCCAAAAACATCCCTCCCGACATGCGTCAAGAGGGATGTTCTGGACATAGCGTGAAGCCCCGGGAGAGTCATCACATGATGTTGAGGCCGGGCATCTTCTTTCAATGCATCATTGTTTCAAACGATCTGCATACCGCCCTTAGCTCATTATTACTTGTTCCCCCTCGCAAGGTTGCGGGAAACCACCATGAGGGCGGCAAGCATGACGAGCAGCAGGGCCGTGCCCATGAGCAGGGCATAATCCTCCATCTGCAGGATCGTGTACAGCAACGAGTACAGGGCCACGAGCAATACGCCTATCCCTATACCTTCCTTATAATTCCGCAGGGCGAAACCGACATAGCACGACACCATCAGTACAATGCATCCCGACGCCGAAAGGTAGGATGTCAGAAAGGCCAGGTGCTCGGACAACGACAGCAGGACCAGATAGAACACCACCATCGACAGCCCCACGATGCCGTACTGTACCGGATGCAGCCGCGCCCCAAGACCCATTTCAAACACAATGAACGCAAGGAAGGTCAGGCCGATGAACAGCACGCCGTACTTCACCGAGCGTTCCACCAGCTTATAGTGCGTACCGGCTTGGTACAGATCCACGCCGACGGCAAACTCCGTGAAATGCCTCGGCCACGTGTGCAGCGTGCCAAGGTTCGGATACGAGCGCGCCAATGAGGGCACGCTCCACACCGCGGAGAAGCCCGTGTCCGAAGTCTCATAAGAGGCCGGAAGCACCTGCCCCTGAAAACTTGGATGCGGCCACGGCGAACGCACCTTGATCTCCGTGGTTTCGCCCGCCGTCGCAAACCGGATGCCGCCGCTGCCGCTCAAGGCCAGGCGCTGCGAAAAGTCAAATGTCCCTTGCCCCGCATTCAAGGCAATGGGAACACGGAAACCGGACGGAAGGTTCTCGAACGGCTGCGTACCCGGCTCGGCGCTGTGCGGGACACCGGCCCAAACGAACGGGCTCGCCTCGCGGAGCGCACTCGGGTGGCTCAGGCCCGTGACTACAAAAGACCGGGCATAATCCACATCAACCAGCGCGGGGACGATGCGGGTCAGCGCTTCCCTGGACGGCAATGTAAACTGCCCGGAAATACCGATCTCGGACGTATACACCAGCGCCCTGTATATCCCCCTACGGCGGGATTCTGGATCAAGCGTGGCGTCAAAAGACAGACGCGACGGCAGGATGACGAAATAGCTCGCCTCCAGCCTTGTTTCGCGTACCAGCCTGTCCTTGCCTCCCTCGACGGGCACGACGCGTTCCCGCTCCACACGCTCCGTATACGGGACCAGCAGATACGGGCCGGAAAGCTGCTGCAGCCCGCCCCATGTCCGGCTGATGTCCGCCACCACTTCACGGTACAGCGACGAGCGTTCCCCTACGAGGCTTTCCACCATCAACAGCGGAATCAGGAGCAACAGTGCGATGCCCGCTACGACGGCGTAACGAAACATCATCGAATCCTTCAATTGATCCTGCAACACGGCCTTGTCCGTATTGTGCGGCGTCTCCACAACATCCTCCACGGGCAACTGAGGTTCTCGGGACTTTTCTGAAGGAGCCCCCTGCTCTCCAGACGTTTCGAACGCGAACGTATCTTCGGCGGTCAGGGATTCTGTCCGGACCACCCCTTTCTCCGCAGCCCCTGGAGGAGGCAACGGCTCCGCCGCAGTAACCGGGGTCTGTCCGGAAACCCGGCGCGTCCGGCGCATGATCCATCTGACTATGGCCACGAAACCGATACACAACGGGATCAAAATCAACACGAGTACAAGCAGGCCGATCAACATCACTTCGAACATACTTTATTTCCTGTCAATGCGACTCAACAGTTCCACCAACGGGGAACATCGGAGGTTCCCTCCCTGCCAATGTGCACTCAACAGGCACGCACAGCAAGCCTTGCCTTCTTTCTCCGGCCATAAGATGTGTCTGTTCCGTCCGCTCTATTTTCTACCACGTCACCCATACCAATGGAGCAGCCCTTCTCCGCACCCGGATTACCGCATAAACGGTATATCCGTACAGATACCAGTTACGCCAGCAAGGATGTCCGCGCGCCCCCCGAAGGGCTTTCCAAACATAAAAAAAGCCCTCCCGAAATCTCAGGAGGGCTTTGCTCAATCCATAGCAGGGTGGAGCACCACGCGGCCTTCCGCCAATGAGCGGGGCACGTCGATGATACGTTGGTTGCGCGACCCTCGGAACCGGATGATCAAGGACTTCTCCTCCAGTATGAAGGGGCCGTCCACAAGGATATCCAGCTGGCGCAGCAACGGCATATGCCGGCTGTCCGCAAGCAGCTCCTCATACAAATACCCGGTATAGCTCGTCAGATTGTACCCCGCAGCGCGCAGGCGCTCTGCCAGCGGCGCAAGCTTTCCGCTCTGTACGAACGGTTCCCCGCCGCTGAACGTTACCCCGCGCACGATGGGGTTTTTCCGCACGTCCGCAAACACCCAGTCGGGTGAAACCATGCGCCCGCCGTCGAAAGGGTGCGTCGTCGGGTTGTGGCAACCCTTGCAATGGTGCGGGCAGCCCTGCGTAAACAGCACGTAGCGCAAGCCCGGCCCATCTACGATGGACTCCTCGACGATGCCGGATATGCGTATTTCGTCGCTCATACCAAAACCTCTGACTTCGCCAAGACGAGGGAGAATTGGGGAAGGGAGGGAAAAGCTTTTCTAAAGAAAGGGGGGAGCCCCCCCACGCTTTTCCCTCCCTTCCCAAAGGCTTCTGCGCTTATTGGATCCCTGTTCACAGCTTTTTCAGCTTCAAAACGAAAGAACCCTAGTTACCGCAGCAGCCGATCTTGCAATGCTTCACGCGATCTTCGACTTCGGCGCGTTTGGCGTTGTTGAAACGATCCACGGTGCCGACGAGGTATCCGGTAATGCGACGGATACGTTCAAACTTCACGCCTTCGCCAACCAAAACTTTCTTGCTTCCAGTGTTCATTGAACCGTTCTCCAATACTTGGTTTAACAATAATGGGTATATCGGAAAATGCGGGTATCCGCACTTTGCTTGCTCATCAGCGCGACATTCACGCACCTCTTCAATGCATTCCAGTTCAACCGCTCCAGCTGGGCTGTCCCCGAGCTATACGAATTGATCCAAGGCGTTCCTCTTAGCGAACGGGGATGGAAAAACTCACCCGCTCCAACAGCCGGAACGAACCCCCTCCGCGCGGCCTCCCCACCAGTCAAAAGTCTTAGGAGGGGAAAGAGAGAGGGTTGGGAAGGGGAAGCCCTTCTTCAGAAGGGTTCCCCTTCCCAATATTCACCTAAATCACCATATTGGGCATCTTGTCCTCGGCTTCGAGGCGTTCCTCTTCAGAACGCACGTCGCGGATGTAGCCCTTGATCTTGCGCAATACTTCGATATCGACGCCTTCGCCGTCGTGACGCCCGCAGCGGGGGCACACGTCGCCGATGATGCCCGTGTAGCCGCACAGGGGATCACGGTCCACGGGATGGTTGATGGACCCGTAGCCGACGCCCATGTCCTTCATGGCCCGGATGAGATCCTCGAACGCCTCAAGGTTGTTCACCGGATCGCCGTCCACTTCCACATAGGTGATGTGCCCGCCGTTGGTCATCGCATGATACGGCGCTTCAAGACGGATCTTGTTGTAGGCGCTGATGCTGTAATAGACCGGGATGTGGAACGAATTGGTGTAGTAGTCCTTATCCGTAATACCTTCGATGGAGCCGAAACGCTTGCGGTCGAGACGTACGAACTTGCCGGAAAGCCCTTCGGCGGGGGTTGCGATCACCGAGAAATTGAGCTTCGTCTCGGCGGCCTTCTTGTCCGCCTTCTCGCGGATGAAGCCTACAATCTTGAGGCCAAGCTCCTGCGCTTCCTCGGACTCGCCGTGATGCTTGCCGATCAGCGCCTTGAGGCACTCCGCAAGGCCGATGAACCCCACGGTCAGCGTGCCGTGCTTGAGCACTTCGCGCACTTCGTCGTCCGGGCCGAGCCGTTCCGAATCGATCCAGATGCCCTGCCCCATCAGGAAGGGATAATTCTTGCACTTCTTGCACGACTGGATTTCGAGGCGCTCAAGAAGCTGCTCGAAGACCAGATCCACCATCTTGTCCAGCTCGGCGAAGAAGGCGTCGACGTTGTGATCCGCAAGGATGCCGAGGCGGGGCAGGTTGATGGACGTAAAGCTCAGGTTACCGCGCCCGTTGACGATTTCACGGCTCGGATCGTTCATGTTGGCCATAACGCGCGTGCGGCAGCCCATGTAGGCGATTTCCGTCTCGGGATGGCCGGGCTTGTAGTAGGCCAAGTTGAACGGCGCGTCGATGAAGGAAAAGTTCGGGAACAGGCGTTTGGCGGACACGCGGCAGGCAAGCTTGAACAGATCATAGTTGGGCTCGCCTTCCCGGAAGTTGACGCCTTCCTTCACCTTGAAGATATGGATGGGGAAGATGGGCGTCTCGCCGTTGCCGAGGCCCGCTTCGGTGGCCAGCAGCACGTTGCGGATGACCATGCGGCCTTCGGGGGAGGTGTCGGTCCCGTAGTTGATGGAGCTGAAAGGGATCTGCGCTCCGGCGCGGGAGTGCATGGTGTTGAGGTTGTGCACCAGCGCTTCCATCGCCTGATACGTGGCCTTCTCGGTGTACTCAAGGGCCTTCTTGACGGCGAAGTCGATGTTCAGGGCGGGGGCGTGCTGAGTGAGGATCTCCCGGACGAAGGCGAGGCCCTTTTCATCGAGGATGGATTCGTTTTCCTCAATGTAGGCGCGCAGCCCGGCCTTTACAGCATCCTTGCTCTCCATATTGTAGAGATCAAGGATCAGGCACAGTTCCTTGATGAAGGTCTTGGCGACTCCGGGGGCGAGGCCGTATTCGAAATTCGGGATGCTCTGCCCGCCGTGCTGGTCGTTCTGATTGGCTTGAATGGCGATGCAGGCAAGGGCGCTGTAGCTGCGGATATCGTTGGGTTCGCGCAGGAAGCCGTGGCCCGTGCCGAAGCCGCCCTTGAACAGCGTCTTGATGTCGATCTGGCAGCAGGTGGTGGTCAGGCTCAGGAAATCAAGGTCGTGGATGTGAATGTCGCCGTTCTTGTGCGCGAGGCTGTGCTTCGGGTTGAGGATGTACATCTCGTAGAACTGCTTGGAACTTTCGCTGCCGTAACGCAGCATCATGCCCATAGCGGTGTCGCCGTCGATGTTGGCGTTCTCGCGCTTGAGATCGTTGTCCTTGGCGTCCTTGAAGGTGAGGTCGCGGATGGTGGTCATGAGCCGGGTGTTCATTTCCCGGATCTTGGTCCGCTGGTGGCGGTACAGGATGTACGCCTTGGCGGTGCGGGCATGGCCGCTCTTGATAAGGGTTTTTTCTACCAGATCCTGCACCTGTTCCACATCGGGGACGGCGTCCTCGAACTGCTCATTGAGGCGCTCCAGCACTTCGGCGGCTATCTTGAGCGAAAGGACATAATCCTTCCCTCCCTGACTGCTGGCGGCACGGAAGATTGCCTGAGCGATCTTGTTCACGTCAAAAGGAACAATGCGTGCGTCACGTTTCCTGATAGAACTAACCATTCGTCATCTCACTCGCTTTAATCAAGAAAAAAAGGCTGTTTGCAGTTCGCAACAATATGTACTTGTTACTGAAAGGAAACAGATTCATACATCCAGCATAGCCTATCCGGCGACTCGGGGCTAGTGTCTAACACTCTTTTCCGAAAAGTTCTTTTTCGAACCACCCGCCGTCCGATTGCCTACCATCGGGACGCAAAAAAGGACGCCTTAGAGCAACGAGGCCCGTCGCTCTTTCGTTAAACCGGGGAGACCCACTATCAAAACTTTCTGAATATCCGAGGGTTGATATGCTCACCCCGATATCGGGGGCATACGGCAGCGAACCCTCGCTTGTCCAGGGGGATGTCTCTCTGCGTGAAGAAGGTGTAAACGCAAACCGGAAGAGGATCAACACCCCTGTACATGCCCAAGCGAAAGCTCTCTCCTCAAAAGCCCCGGGAAACAAGGCTTCCGTCGGGATGAAAAATTTTTCAGCTTTTTTTATACTCCGGCGAGTCATATCAGGGCCATTCTGTCAACCGCCAATTTGCAGCTAGTTACGCATAACTTTTCTTAAGCATTGAATTATTTTTTTCTAGAAATATCAAAAAATCCTGCCTCACTGCCCCTTTATTCAGCGTATGCGGGCCTCCTTTAAAAAGTAACAATTCCTAATTATAGAAAAACCTCCACCAGGGGAAAGCCTGCCGAAAGCGTCTGGAGGCGGTAAAGCCACCCCCAAAGCCTCCCGGCACCCCGCACGGAGGATCGGGTTTCCCGCCTAAGAGAAGCGTCCTCAACCACCACGGCCAAGCCGTGTTGACGGGTGGCGGGTAGCCCGGTACAAACCCAAAAGGCACCTTCAAGATGACCGCCGGTCAGCCCATCCCTCCCCAGTCCGGTACAGCGCTGTTTGTCTCGCCTTGCCAGCCCTCCGGCGTTTCCGTTCCGAGAGAACCATGTCCATTGTGACGGAAGCGGAGGCATCCTCACCCTGCCCGGTGCCCCGCTCCGTCAGAAAAGGCGGAGGCGCCGCGGATCAGGTCCGTCCGCAGCGGGAGCCGTGCCCTGACATACGGAAAACATGAAGTGCATTCCTTGTTTCAACATCCGCCGCAACCGACGGCGGCAAACCCACCGCGCATACCGTGCGCTCTTTTTAGGATACGTTGTATGACAAACGGATTTACGAAAGCAGAGGATCCTGCCCGCCCGTAGCAAAGGCTGCTGCGCGACGAGCTGAAGATTGAAGCAGGCGGCCTTTGCTCATCCTCACATGAAAATTCATGCAAGGAGTGGGCAAGGTAGTGAGCTATACCAACGCCGACCGGATACTTCCCCGCGAACTGCTGGACGCGATCCAGCAATATGCCGACGGGGTGTATCTGTATATTCCGCGCAAGGCGGAACGGAAACGGGCTTGGGGCGAGGCCACGGACTCCCGCAGGGAGCGGCTCGCCCGGAACAGGGAGCTGTACGAGAAACATCTCGGCGGCGCTCCCGTGCACAAACTGGCGGAAGAATATTACCTCTCCGCCAAGACCATCTATAAAATCCTTGCCTCCATGCGGCAGGCATGACGGACAGCGCCACAGGCCCACGCTTGCGGCGCTTTTTCGTTTGAGAAGCGAGAAGGAGGACCACAAAAGCGCCCGTTTCGATATAAGGCAGGGATACTTTTTTACACAGGAGTTTCCACATGCATCCAACATCAACAGCATCCAACCCGTTGTTCGACCGCGACTTCCTTCTCTCCACCATGATGGGCCCCAATTGCGTCAGGTTCGCCGAAGAATTGACCGCAAACATCCCCTTTTCTCCCAATATGCGCGTGCTCGACCTGGGGTGCGGCATGGGGCTGAGCTCGATATACCTCGCACGGACATTCGGCGTACGGGTGTTTGCCGCGGACCTGTGGATAAACCCTTCGGACAACTTTGCGCGTTTCCGGGACTTCGGGCTTGAAGACGCCGTTATCCCCCTCCGGGCCGAAGGACATGCCCTGCCCTTTGCCGAAGGGTACTTCGACGCCGTGATCTGTATCGATGCCTACCATTTTTTCGGCTGTGATCCGGAGTACCTCGACGCCCACATCGCTCCTCTCGTCAAGCCGGGCGGCTTTATCGCCGCCGCCATCCCGGGCCTCCGGCAGGAATTCACGGGGGACATCCCCGACGAGCTCCGGCCTTATTGGAAGGAAGATATCAATTTCCACTCCGCCGGATGGTGGGCCGAACTCTGGAAACAGTCCACCCGCGCCGCCGTACGGGACGCCTTCTCCCTCCGCAGCCACAAAGCCGCATGGGAGGACTGGCTCCAGTGCGACAACCCCTATGCACAGCGCGATGCCGGCATGATGGAAAAGGCCGGCTGGCGCTACTTCGATTCCATCGGCATCATCGCTACCGTGTCCCCGGCAGCCTGTTCGGAACCGTACCTCCTATTATAAGGTAGAGGTTTCCCTTGAAAGCCTGTCGCCCGTGCGGCGGAACGGCCTCCCCCTTGGCAGCCCCACCTTGGAATACCGTTCGCCGAACCTCCATACCTCCGATAGGCATTCGTCCGTTTCCGGCACCAACCCGGACGGATGTATACCCGCCATCCCACATCAGCCCAAACCTTTTGCCGGAGCCTCACACCTCCGGCAAAAGGGCATCCCCGGCGAGCCCGGAACACAGCAAAAAGCAGCGGCTTCGGGCGAGACTCTCTCTTCCGAAGTAAAAAAGCCCTAAAGATCTGCATGGATTCAATGGCGACGGTCCCGATGATACCCACCCGCCGGGACGCCAAATAGAAACAAGTCTCATTGACAGCCGATGCACGACTGCTTATAAACAAGAAAAGTTTTCGGCATCCCGCCCCGTTGGGGATGCCCATCATTCTTGAGAAACGCGCCTTCGCGCACCTCTCCCAGCCCGACATCATCAGGACTGCTCCATCGTAGATAAGGCCCTGCACATTACATGCAGAGGCCTCTTTTGTTTTTCCTCCTACCGTTAAGGAGTCCTGATATGGCGGACATCATTCTCAATAAGCCGGAAGCGGGCACTCAGGCCGTCTTCGAAGCGGCCGGGGACAGCCGAATCGACCTCAACTTCCCTACTGATCAGGCAACGCTGGAACGTTCCGGCAATGACCTTATTTTCCGTTTCGACGACGGCAGCACCGTTGTCCTGCGTGATTTCTATACGGCCTATACCAAGGATTCCATGCCCGACTTCGTGATCGAAGGCACTCCGATCGCGGGCGAGCAATTCTTCACGGCCCTGAACGAACCCGACCTCATGCCCGCGGCCGGTCCGGCGGCAAACGCCGCCAGCGCGGACGGCGGACGCTTCCGCGAATATGCCGACGACGCCCTCATCAACGGTGTAAACCGCCTTGACGGGCTCGACCTGAGCAGCAACCGCGCCTTCTTCCCCGAGCGCGACCCGTGGGGCGGCCTGCGCGGCGACGATACCCCCAACTACGCGCCGACCCTCAGCGTCAGCGGCTCGCTCGGCGTCATCGAATCCGGCGTGTTCCCCGGCGGCAATGAAATCTACGAGGGCGTCCCCTCCATGTCCGGCAGGGCCACCGGCACCGACGCCAACGGCGACACGCTTTCCTTCGGCTTCATCGACGCGAACGGGGCGCAGGTGACCAGCATCGTCACCCCCTATGGCGTGATGGCAATGGCCCCCGACGGGACCTACACCTATACAATCGACAACGCTGATCCCGATACCAACGGCCTCGCTCTTGGCGAAACCCGTACCGAAACCTTCACCGTCTACGTGAGCGACGGACGCGGCGGCCTCGCCACGCAGGAAATCACCGTCACTCTCACCGGTACCAACGACCGGCCCGAACTCTCCATCGCCAACGCCGCGCAGGGCATCCACGAAGACACAGCCTCCGTGGGCGGCACATTCGCCGTGCAGGATCCGGACAGCGACAGCGGGCAGAACCAGACGTTCCACATTGAGGGAGGCAGCAACACGCCCGCCGCCGACGGCACCAGCCCTTCCGACGGTTCCCACTCCGCCATAGGCAGCACGGACGCCACGTTCACCACGGACTACGGCAAGCTGACCCTTGATCCCGCCACCGGGCAGTGGACCTATGCGCTCAACAACGCCAGCGACAAGGTCCAGCAGCTCAATGCCGGGGAAACCAAGGTCGAAACCTTTGAAGTGACCGTTACCGACGAACACGGCGCGACCTCCACCCAGACCATCACCGTTACCATCACCGGCACCAACGACATCCCGGTGATCGACACCGATCAGAGCAACTTCCATCTCGACTTCAAGGAACAGGGCGTCTACCAGCCCTCGGAAAACGGCGACGGCAACACGCCCACGACGCCCGGCGGAACGGGCGAAGGCCAGCATCAGACCGGAACCCTTTCCGGCAGGATCTTCGCCTCCGATGCCGACAAGGAAAACGGGGCGGGCTCCACGGAGCACGATGTCAACAAGCTCAACTTCCACGTCGAGCACGCAGGATCGAGCCTGACCGACGGCGGCGCCTCCACCACTGTGACCGGAACCGGAGCCCCCGGCACCGGGGACGTCGTCTATGCCTACACCTCCGCCTACGGCACCCTGACCTTCCGCGCGGACGGCTCCTACGAGTACACGCTCAACAACAAGAATCCCGGCGAAGCAGGCGCGGACGGCAATGCCGTCAACAACCTCTCCCTCGGCCAGACCGTGACCGAGACCTTCACCGTCTACGTCACCGACGCCCAGACCGGCCGGAGCGTGCCCCAGACCATCACCGTCACCATCAACGGCACCAACGACGTCCCCACGCTTGATCTGTCCAACGACAATCTCAACGATCTGCTCGGCGGCGACGGCAACCTCCATGTGGTCGAGGACGGCGTGGGCCGTGACGACGCCAACACCCCCACCACTGATCCCGGCAAGGAAAACACCTCCTTCACGGGCCATACCACCGACACCGGAACCGCCAGCGGCAATGACGTCGACGCAGGGCATATCCTGTATTTCGGCGCGGCCGCGGGCGAGAACACCAAGACGTTCGATCCTTCCGTATTCAACACGGTCGACTCCACCGCCACGGGCGGCGCGGCCTCTTCCGTGGTTGCGGGCGGCCAGTACGGCAACCTGACGATCAACTCCAATGGCTCCTACACCTACGCCATGAAGTGCGAAGGCGAAAACGTCAGCTTCGAGCTCGACGGCAAGACCTACACCTCCCTTGATCAGCTCGCCGAAGGCGATACCATTTACGAAACCTTCACCATCTACGTGCGCGACGAGCACAATGCGTGGACGGCGAAGACCGTCACCGTGGCCATCCACGGCACCAACGACATCCCCACCCTCGACATCACGGGCAGCGACTGGAACATCACGCAGGGCGGCGATCTGTCCATCGACGGCACCTTCACGGTCACCGACAACGACCGCGACGCCGGGACGGCTCAGGCCTTCCATATCGCTGGCGGCAAGGACACCTCCGGCACGGGCACTGACGGCGCACACGGGACCGACGGCGACACGAACGCCACGTTCACCACGGACTACGGCACGCTGACCCTCGATCCCGCCACCGGACAGTGGACCTATGAAGCCACCCCCGACGCGATCAAGGGACTCGGCAAGGACGAAACCAAGATCGAGACCTTCGAAGTGACCGTCACCGACGAGCACGGCGCGACCTCCACCCAGACCATCACCGTCACTCTGAACGGGATCAACGATGCGCCGTGGCTCGGCCAGACCTCCATTGATCTCAAGGAAGAAGGCGTCATCCTCACTCCGGAACAGCCCGGCGAGACCTCCAATACAGAAACCCACGAAGCGCCTGGTAACACGGGCGAGGCCGGACAGGACGAGCACCGGACCCTCGTTGAGGGCGAACTCCCGTGGAAGGACGACGACATCAACGACAAGCCGATCTTCGGCATTTCCGGGCTGATCGGCGCTACCGATGGCATCCTCAACGTCACGATCAAGAACGGCGATCCCGACGCCTCCAACAACGTGGACGTCAAAATCCTCTCCTCCACGACCGACCCGAATACTCACATCCAAACCATCGTGACCAACTACGGCACGCTCACCCTCGACACACAGACCGGCAAGTTTACCTTCGACATCAGCGGTTCCGACGCCGACAAGCTGGCGGCGGGCGAAGAGCTCGAGTTCAGCTTCCACACCACCGTCAACGACCAAAACGGCGGAAACGCCGACAATAGGCTCGACGTGACCATCCGCGGCACCAACGATCGGCCCACGCTCGATCTGGTTGAACCCACCCACGGCGACAACGTCACGGTCGTGACCGACGATAAGACCGGCGAAGTCAAGTTCGACATCACCGAAAAGGCCGACGTCGCCAACGACACCACCGTTTCCGGGACGCTCAAGTCCGACGACGACGATCGCGGGGCGAACCTGCGCTACGGCGTGGCGCTCGGCAAGCAGGACGTGGAGTCCGAAGCGGGCCGAAACCTCGCCTTCGGTTCCGGTTCCGACGGCAAGCCCGGCATGGGCGAACCGCTCCATCAGGTCGGCGGCAAGATCGTGATTGAAGGCAGGTACGGCACGCTGACCATCGATCCGGAGAGCAATACCTACACCTACAAGACCAACGAAAACGCCGACCGTCTCGGCCTCGACGCCGACGGCAACCCGCAGACCGGAACCGACGAGTTCACCATCTACGTGCGTGACGAGCACGGCGCGTGGACGGCGAAGCCCATTTCCGTCACGGTCACCGGTTCCAACGACACGCCGACGATTACGGCTGACGACGCCGAGCACTGGGTCAAGGAAGCGGGCGTCGTGGACACCTCGACGGACCACGGCTCCACCACCGACACGGCGAAGACTCCGGATCCCTCCGACGATTCCCGCGAGCTGACCGACGCGGATACCAGCCTCTCCCGGAATGAAATTTCCGGTCAGGTCCACGTCAAGGATACCGACACCACCGACACCCTGACCCTCGACATCGGGGCGAAGGAAGGCTCCGGCACGACCCTCATCGGCGATCCCAAGACGGACGCCAACGGCAACATTACGCTGGAAACCGAATTCGGTTCCATCATCCTGCACAAGGACGGGACCTATACCTACACGATCGACGAAGACAAGACGCAGTCCCTCTCGCAGGGCCAGACCGAGAAGGAAACCTTCACCATCACCGTGAGCGACGGGCACGGCGGCACGGCCTCCGTGGACATCACGATCAACATCGTGGGCACCAACGACCGGCCTACCCTGACTCTGACTCCGACGAGCGACACGGTCGTCAGTGATCCCGGCTACGACAAGGACCATACTGAAGTCGCGAAAGACCTCACCGTCACCGGTACCTTCGAGGGTGCTGACCCCGATTCCAACCCCACGCTCGAATTCGGCGTGAGCACCAGCGCGGGCAACCGGGACACCGCGTTCGGCGCGGACGGTAACAACCCCGGCATGGGCGGCGGACATCATTCGGCCACGGGCACGTACGGCTCCCTGACTATTAATCCGAGCTCCGGCGAGTACACCTACACGCTGGACACCGCCAAGAACGGCGCTGCGGACAAGCTCGGCCTCAACGCCGACGGCACGCCGCAGACCGGAACCGACACGTTCACCATCTACGTGCGCGACGAGCACGGCGCATGGTCCGAACAGACCATCACCATCACCGTCAACGGCTCCAACGATGCGCCCGAGATCGACAATACCGGACAGACGCTCACGATTATCGAATCCGGCGTCGATGAGAAGAACAAGCCCATCGCCGGCACGAAGTCGGATTCAGGCAAGGTGGGCGCTACCGACGTCGACAACGACGACAAGCTCGAATACTTCTTCTCCGACAAGGCTCACAACCCCGTCACGTTCGGGAAGGGCGACGTGATCGGCCATCTGACGCTCGCCGACGGTACGAAGACCGAGATCACGGTTACCTCCGTCAAGTCGGACGGAACCATCGTCACCGACTACGGCACGTTCCATCTGGACACCAAGACCGGCGAGTACACGTTCACGAAGGCCGAATCCACCGGCAACGCCACCGATCAGCTCCAGCTCGGCGACAAGGTGGAACTCGACTTCTCCATCAGCGTGAAGGATTCCCACGGCGAAACGGCTTCGAGCACGCATGACGTCACCGTCGTGATCAACGGCTCCAACGACCGGCCTTCCGCCACGATGCAGGGCATCACCGTCAAGGAGGCGGGTGTCCATGACGGTAACACCGCGACCACGGCCGATACGGACGGCACCCTCGGCGCTGGCGAGCACCGGGTCACCTCCGGTACGCTGAATATAACGAACCTCAAGGACGTGGACGACGACATCAGCAAGGGGTTCGGAACCGGAGAGGATCAGTTCAAGATCAGCTTGCGGGGCTCGGGCAATTGCGGCACGCCGAGCCACAATGCCGACGGCACGTGGACCATGACTCACCTGCTGAGCAATGGCGGAGACTTCAACAACGTCAGGGCCACCCTCTTCAACTCCAACTTCCCGAAGGACGCCTTCGACAAGCTCGAAGCGCAGCTTCGAGCCGAAGGGCTGCTGGGACAGAATCAGGATCTCACTTACGGCAACGCGGCTTCCATCCTCTCTCAGGTGGCGCTCGGCACCCTGACCGTCAACCCGGACGGTTCATACTCCTTTACCCTGCCACCGGACGGCTCGGCGGGCAGCATGATCGTGAACATGTTCGGCGCGGACAACTCCTCCAACCGGACCATCAACTTCTCAGTCACCGACCCGCACGGCGGCGTTTTCAACGGTTCATTCGGCGTCACCATCAAGGGCACCAACGACCGGCCCGAACTGGAGCTGCTCGGCGGCGATGATCACCGCCTCGTTATTTCCACGGGTACGACGCCCGACGGAAACGCGACGACCCACGCCACAATCACCATGACCGAAGATGACAAGTCCTTCTCGGCCAATGCCAAGGGAACGGACGTGGACTTCGGTTCCAGGCTGACCTACGGCATCGCCGGAGGCCATATCGGCGACGCGGACAGTGCCGACATCAATGACCTGAAGGCGGCCTTTGACGGCGACAAGGGCATGGGCAACGCTCATACCCGGATCGAAACCGAGCACGGCGTGTTCACCATCGACTCGTCCACCGGCAAGTATACCTACACGCCGAACGAAGACCTGGTCTACGGCGAAAAGTACACGGATGAATTCACCATCTTCGTGCGCGACGAAAAGGGCGCGTGGTCGCAGCAGCACGTCACCATCAACGTGACGGGCGGCGCTGACGCCCCGATCCTCGTGGGCAAGCTGCCCAACGCGATCATGGCCGAAATCACCGAGGCGGGCGTCGTGCCCAACACCAATACGGATGTGGACGGCTCCATCCATGTCAACGGCCAGCTCGTGGACGGCCACTTCAACAGCGGCGGGCACGCGCTCGGCTCGTTCGAGGTCAAGCAGGTCGACACAGGAGAGGGCGCGGGGCATCTGATCGCCGGGTTCGTCGTGGGCGGCAAGTTCTACGCGGGCGACCTGCACACCGACTACGGGACCCTGCACGCCGAAGTCGTCACCGAGAACGGCGTGTCCAAGATCGTCTACTCCTTCATCCTGCCGGAACCGGGCACGAAGGAAGCCGCGAACCTCGACGCCCTCGACGCGGGCCAGCGTGAAAAGCTGTTCGACAACCTCAAGGTCGGCGTCTACGATTCCGCCCACGAATCCCTCGTGAACGGCGGCGCCAACGCGGACGGCTCGTTCAACATCAATACCGGCAACTCGAACCTCATCCCCACGCAGGACGTGGATGTCTACGTGAAGGGGACCAATGACCGGCCCGTCTTCACCGACGAAAACGGGAACGTCATCGCCGAAGTCGTCACCGACGCGAACGGGAAGACCTTCACGAAGATCACTTCCGACCAGACCAGTGAAGGCGTGTTGCAGGAAGACGGCAGCCACACCCTTTCGGGAAACCTGAGCGCCCACGACCCCGACAAGAGCCACGGCGACGCGGCGGGCAACCTCAGCTACAGCATCGAGAGCGGCGGCAAGCTGGTGCAGATCATCGAAGGCAAGTACGGCATCCTCAAGCTCAATCAGGATGGCAGCTACACCTACGAGATCACCAAGCCCGAGCTGCTGAAGGAGCTGAATGCAGGCCAGAGCCTCACCGATTCCAAGCTCCCACAGGAAGTGTTCGACGTCCGCGTCACCGACCCGCTCGGGGCCCACAGCTCCGGCAAGCTGGTCATCGATGTTACCGGAACGGCGGATATGCCGACCATCAGCTTCAATAACACGGTGATATCTGAGGATAACGGCGCGATCGTAACGCCTTCGGAAGGCGATCACAGCCATGATCCCTCCATCACCGGACAGTTGACGCTGGGCGACAGGGTCGACGCCGAAGACATCGGCGGCAGCCTGACGTGGACGAACAAGGGACAGACCGGCTTCGCCACGGGCGCGGACGGCAAGCCGCTCGGCACGCTGAACATCGATCCGGAAACGGGCGAGTATACCTATACGCTGACCGAAAACGGCTCGAAGATCGTCCAGTCCATGAACGATGGCGACGTCAAGACCGAAACCTTCAAGGTGCAGGTGGAGATCGAAGGCGGCAAGATCGTCGAGAAGGACATCACCATCACCATCAAGGGCACCAACGACGCCCCGACCTTTACGGATACGGTTACCGGCCTTGAGGGCGACGTGAAGCAGGACGCCTTCGTCGATCCCGATGGAAGCGACGGCGGCGTCCCCGGCGTGGTCTTCACGGGGACCCTCTCCGGCGCGACCGACGTGGACGATCCGGACGGCCAGCTCCGTTTCATGCTGGTCGGCAAGGATGGGAAGCCCGTCACGGAACTCAAGACCGAATACGGCACCATCGTCCTCACCTACGAGACGGCGGCGGACGGTTCGATCATCACGCATTACAAGTATACGCTGGACAACGAGAGCACGAAGCTCGACGAAGCCCTCAATAAGCTCCAGAACGGCGAGACGCTGCCCGACGGCGCGAAGGTCGTGGTGGTCGACCCCCACGGCAAGGTTTCCGAGGAGCAGAAGGAGCTCACCATCAACATCCATAAGCCCGACAGCGGCGAGGGTGGATGGGACGGCGGAGCGGGCCTCATCATCGACGCCGACAAGAGTGAGTTCAACGGCACGGTGGTCGAGGACGGCAGGGATCTGCCGCAAACGCCTGATGTCACGGAAGGCCTGATCTTCGAAGGCCAGCTCCATGCCAAGTGGGACGGCGAAGGCCACACCGGAACGCCTCCCGACCGCGTCTTCGGCATCGAAGAAAAGGATGAGTTTGGGCTCGGAACCGGAAAGCAAATCCAGAGCAGCGCCGCCGACGGTTTCGTAACCGCGGAAGGCAAGTACGGCTACCTCATCGTCGATCCCGTTACCGGGAAGTATACCTATACCCTGTACAACGGCGAAAATGGCAAGCCGGGCAAGGTGCAAGACCTCGCCGAAGGGCAGACGGTGAAGGAAGACTTCGACGTCATGCTCAACGGCAAGGAGACGGATTCCAAGATCACCATCACCATCCACGGCACCAACGACGCACCGGTCATCGACAGCTACCAGAATATGACGATTCAGGAAGGCGACGATGGGCTGGGCAATCTGACGACCTCAGGAACCCTGAAGGCGCATGACATCGACAAGCTTTTGGGAACTGACGGGAAGCCCCTCCCTGAGGGAACCGAAACCTCGACGCTCAAGTACTACTTCGAGGGTGGAAACAACACGCTGACGACCAAGTACGGCACTGTCACGCTGACCTTCGATAAGGACGGCAACTGCACCTACACCTACACGACCGACGGGGCAAAGTTGCCCGACCATCTCACTGAGGGCAAGACGTTGCCCGATTCGTTCATCATCTACGTGCGTGATGAACACGGCAAGGAGGTCGAGCAGGAGATCACCGTCACCATCAACGGCACCAACCACGGCCCCGAAGTGGTTCCGGGCGAGCACGTCCTGAACGTTGTGGAGGACGTGACCGTCTCGCAGGAAGGCAACCTGAACGATATCATCAAGGATGACGAAGGGCTGAACAACCTGCACTTTTCCATCAACGGCAAGGGAACGGTCGTGGAAGGCGAGTACGGTACGCTGCACATCGATCCGGCTACCGGAAAGTATATCTACACCCTGAACAATGCCGACCCGGAAGTGCAGGGCCTCGACGCCAAGAGCAGCATTAAGGAGACTTTCACGATCACTGTGACGGATAAGCACGGGGAAATGACGACCGTTGATGTCACGGTCAACGTCAAGGGCACCGACGACACGCCCGAGCTCACACTCGGCAAGGTCCTCTCCGTGCGCGAAGGCGACGCTGACGCCGTTGGTGACACCGCCGTGGGCTTCGACAAGGATATCGCGGATCAGGGGCACCTGACCTACTCCTTCGGTAAGGGTGCCGACGGCAATCCTCTTACTGAAATAACCAACGAATACGGTACGTTCACCATCGATCCCAAGACCGGTGCATACACGTTCACGCTCGACAACACGTCCGAAACCGTGCTCAAGATGGCGGCGGGCCGTTTGTACGAGACTTCTATTAATGTGACCGTCACTGACACGTCAGGACTGTCAGATACAAAGGAACTCGTCGTCAATATCGAAGGCACCAACACCGCCCCCGTCATCACGAGCGGCGAGCACGGCGTCATCATCGCCAACCCGGCTCCGCTGGTTGAAGACGGCGGCGTCTCCAAGGTGACCGGACAGGTGACGGCCCGCGAATACGACGAAGGCGACCACGTCGTTGCCTTCAAGTTCGTGAACGACAAGGGCGAGCTTGTCGACTCGCTCACCGGCAAGTACGGCACCATCAGCATCGATAAGGACGGCAACTACACCTACACGTTCAACAAGGGGCAGGCGCAGCATCTTGGCGCTGGCGAAATGGCCGCCGAGCACTTCAACGTCGTCGCCGTCGACACCTACGGAGCGCAAACCACGACGCCTTCCGACCTGCAGATCCAGATTCAGGGCACCAACGACGCCCCTGTGATCACCAGCCCTACCCCCGTACTCAACTTGACTGAACTGGCCAGCGGGCAGGCCGAAATAACCGGTGCCATCACGTTCAACGATGCGGACAAGAAGGCCGACGGAACCTTCTATGACACGCACACCTTCTCGGTCAGGCCCGCCGGAGCGGCCGAGGCGGAAAACGGTGCAGCAGCCGAAGGCAAGTACGGTACGCTGACCATCGATGAACACGGCAACTACAAGTACACCCTGACCAGCGACGCGCTCGGGGTGGGAGAAAGGGGCACGGAAACGTTCACGGTCACCGTGGACGACGGCAGGGGCGGAACCGCCACCCAGACCATCACCGTCAATCTCACCGGCACCAACGATGCCCCGGTGATCACGGAGTCGCACACCGACAACGGAACCACGGGGTCCTTCATCTTCACCGATGCCGATGTAAAGGCCGATGGTTCCTTCTACGATACGCATTCCTTCGCCATCAGCGTCGACGGCAAGGCACACGGCGTAACGCTGGATTCCACCGGCACGCACGGCACCGTCACCATCGACGGCCTGGGCACGTTCGAGCTGACGCAGGGCGACGGCGGCAACTGGCACTACGCCTTCACCGCCAGCCCAGAGGCCATAGCCGGGGCCGCTTTGGGGAGCCTCGTGACGCATGACTTCCAGATCATCGTCAATGACGGCCATGCCACGGCGATGACCCCGGCAGGCGAAGATTCCCTGTCTGTGAGCTTCATGGGCACGGGTACACCCCCTGCGGACATGGATCTGGGCAACCTGACGCCGGGCATGGCCCAGGGCGATCATCTGCCCGGAATGGATGCGGACGGACACCAGCTCGCCTACGCCTTCGACAAGGCCGTGGACGGCAACATCCAAGGAGAATTCGGGAGCCTGCATTTCAATGCGGAAACCGGACAGTACACCTACACTCTGGACACCTCGGAGGACGGCCTCCACAAGCTGGCGCAGGCACAAGCCGACGGTTCCGCCCTGAAGGAATCCTTCGGATATACCGTAAGCGGTCATGAGGGCCATTCCAACGGCTCGCTGGAAATCAACCTGACGGATCTGCACACGCAACTCGGCCACGCCGGAGCCGATACGCTCGGCGACCAGACAGCGGCGCATTCACAGGTGATCTTCGGCGAAGGCGGCGACGACGTCATCCACGGCGGCGCGGGCAACGATTGGCTGTTCGGCGGCGAAGGGGACGATCAGATCTTCGGCGGCACGGGCGACGACATCCTGTACGGCGGCGCGGGTAACGATTACCTCGACGGCGGGACGGGCCACAACTCGCTCTACGGCGGAGCCGGAAACGATATCCTCGTCTACAACCAGGGCATGGCCCACGCCAGCGGCGGTGAAGGCATCGACTTCCTCGTCGGAGCCGAAAAGGACACGTTGGACAGCCTGTTCGCCAACCCGGACAACAATCCCATCCAGAGCGATATCGAAGTGCTCATCACGTCCAAGCCGGACAGCCTGAGCCTTACGAATCTGGATGATCTGAAGAGCATCGGCATCTCCATAGAGGGCGATAAGCTCCACCTCTCCGGGGATTGGGCACCGACGGCTATCGGAGGAGAGGAACACGGAATCAGCCTCGGCAATTACGCCGAGTTCACCCATCACAGCGACCACGGAGACATTACGATCCTCGTGCAGTCCGATACGCCGGCCACTGACGACCTGGCGCAGCAGATCGTCCAGAACACGCTGAACCACGGACAAGGCTGATCCTGAAACGCAGCCGGAAGCCTTCCGGCTGCACCAAACACCTTATCCATCAATCCTGAAACAAAGGGTCCCGTCCCGGCGCTTTTGCCGGGACGGGACCCCTTTCTCAAACATCGCCGACCCGCTTTACCCAACCTTCACAGCAACAAAAAAAGCGGGGAAATCGCATCCCGCCCTATCGGCAATAATCCGTTTTGGGGCGCCGCGAGAGCCTGGCCAGCCCACTCCCTCTATGCACACGGGGTAATCGCCACTTGACGCTCTCCCCTTCCTTGCCCACGGAGGATGGGCATATCCCACGGCCCCGAGTGAAGCCGCAGTCCACGCTCTTCGCCCAGACTTCTTCAAAAAAAGCCATTGATCCTGCTCGAATCAATGGCTTGCCTGTCTGCGCCGGGGCAGGAAAAAGGGCATAGGCGGGGTGACGGGACGCGGCGGCATTGTACGCCGGGGACGCGGAGCGTCAAATGATCCGGTGACGACCACGGCCCGCTCCTCTTCTTCGAGTTTCTGCTGGCAAGCCACGCAGTACCGTACCGAAGGCGACGCCAAGAGCCGCAGGAGCGGTATGGGCTCCCCACACGCCTCACAGACGCCGTAGTCCATGACCTCGATACGCCGCAGGGCGTTCTCCAGATCCCGGATACGCTCGACGCGCCGGGCGGTCAGCCGCTCATCCACCGCACGCTCGCTCAGACGCGAGGCCAGTTCGTTTTCATCGGGACATTTGAGAGAAATCTCCGGAGACATCCGGGGCGACCGCAACGCCGAAAGTTCCCGTTCCATCATCCATCGCAATGCAGCCAATTGAGAGGTGTTCATACCGTTCCTCACTTGCGGGGGTTGTTCCGTGGATCCGGATGTATCCCCCACAACGCGACGGCTTCATGACGCCCCTATGGCTTTTTTGTGCAACACATGAAAACTGTTGGCACGGATGGCGGAGTTTTCCTGTCCTGCGCTCTGCGCATAGGCATCGCGCAAAACGGCCACAAGGCCCTCAACCGTCCGAAGAACTCAGCATTTCCCGCAGATCCGCAACGCTTGCCGCCAGCCGCGTGGCACCGGCCTCCACGAGTTCCTCCCGCGATCCGTAGCCGTACAGCACGCCTATGTCCGCAAGCCCGGCCTCACGCGCACCCGTGATGTCGTACTTCCGATCGCCCACCATGACCGCACTCGACGGGGCTATGCCCCGCTCCCGCATGGCATAGCGGATCACGTCGATTTTGGAGGAACGTTTCCCTTCCATATCCGCGCCGTATACGCCCTCCAGCGCCCCCGCAAACCCGAAATGCTCCGCGATGCGTTTGGCGAACACCTCCGGTTTCGAGGTCGCCACGATGAGCCGCCTACCCGCAGCGCGCAAGGCTTCAAGCATTTCAGGCACCCCCGGATACGGAGCGTTCTCGAAAATCCCCTTATCGCGGAAATACACGCGGTAGGTGTCCACGGCGCGTTTCGCATCCGCGTCACTCATGCCCATTGTGCCCCGGAACGAGTCGTACAGCGGCGGCCCGATGAACGACCGCAGCGTCGCCGGTTCCGCTTCCATCCCGAAGCTCCGCAACGCGTACCGCACCGAATTGACGATCCCCGGCTCCGAGTCCGTCAGCGTCCCGTCCAGATCAAAGAGTATTGTTTTGTATTGCATGGCTCGCTTGTACGTCCCCCCGGGCCTTTGCGCAACCGTGGCCGGGGTAGGGATGATGCCTCCGGCGGCAAGGGCTGCCGCCCCTTGACCCTGCCCGGGGGGGCAAACGCCCCCCCGGACCCCGGCGAGTGTGATCCGTCTCCTTCCGCACTTCGTTTGGAAGGAAACGGATCGCTTCTGCCTGCATCAGGTGATTACCTGCAAAAATGTTTATTATTTTCAATAAATACAAAAAAAATACAAAAACATGACTATCGTTCCGAGCAACCCGCACCGTATCAGAAGCTTTTCTCCCCAAAATGCAGCCATTCCCCCGCTTGAGATGAGGGATTCGATAAGGTCGAAAGTCTTGGGAAGAGGAGGGGTGGGTTTGGGAGGGGAGGAGAAACCTTTCTGCAGAAAGGTTTCTCCTCCCCTCCCAATCTTCCTCTCCCCGCCCTGCCCTCTTCTCCTACAGCTTCAAACGCTTCGCCACACACTCCGGCAGGGCGCGGTACAACGCGAGAAGGGGCCGCCACCAGCCGGGAGTATAGAGCACGTCCCGGCCTGTACGGACGGCATGGAGGATGTCACGGGCGACGAGCTCGGGCGAGGCTACGATGCAGGAAGGAAGACGCCGCCCGGCGATCATTCCGGTGGCAACGTACCCCGGTTTGACCGTCAGGACGCGAACCCCGGAATTCCAAAGCCGCGCCCGCAGGCCGGAAAGAAACGCCGAGAAACCCGCCTTCGCCGAACCGTAGGCGTAGTTCGAAGCCCTTCCGCGATCCCCCGCCACCGAGCTCAGCCCGATGAGAAGGCCGAAACCGCGCGCTTCGAAAGCCTCCGCCGCCTGCAGAAGCACGGGAACCAACCCAGTGAAATTACATTCTATTACCTGGAGTGCCGCCTTGGGGTCCCGGCACGCGCAATCCTGATCCCCGAGCAACCCCACAGCGCACAACACCGCATCCGGGCAGGACGGCAAAAGCCCCCACAAGGCGGAACGCGAAGCCGGATCGAGCGCGTCGAACGGAAAGATCGACGCCCCACCGCAGTCATCCGCAACTTCCTGAAGACGCTGGATATCCCTTCCGGCAAGCTGCAATGTCCAACCGGAACCCGCAAACGCCCGGGCTGTAGCCCGGGCTATGCCAGAGGTCGCCCCCAACACGAGCATCGTCGGCATATGGCCTCACATATCAATGATTACAGTATATTAAAGATTATAAGGTTTGGACGGTGGATTGATAACTTCTCATTGTCAATCCAATCTGATTTATCCGTTTGTATCTGAACAGCAGGGAGTGGTAAACGTACATTCAACGAACAACAACTCTTCTTTGGAGGTTCATCATGGATATGCAGTCCAAGCTCATTCTCCTCACGATCGCCTTCGTTCTCGTCGGTCTGGTTCGTGGTTATTGTGCCATGAAGGAAATGTAAAAACTTTCACAAATAAATGGTACGGAGAACAGACATGCTTGCCCAGTCCTCCTTGATTATTTTCAACGTCGCATTGATCCTTACTTGTAGTCTCCTTCACGCCATGAAGGAAATGTAAAAGAAAATATCAACCAGACAGAAGGAACGCAGCTATGTTTGTACAGTCCGCCATCGTCATGCTCACCGTCGCCGTATTGCTTTCGTGCAGCCTCTACAAAACCATGCGCGATATGTAAGGCAAGACAACAATACACCGCAATCCGCCCGGGAGGCCCATCATGATCGCTCAGTCCGCCCTTGTCCTTCTCGTCACGGCCGTCATCCTTGCCTGTTCCGTCATTCGCTCCGTGCGGGGCAACTAACCGTTAAAGGAATCGCCCGTGTTCAGCCAGTCTCTTTTCGTCCTCCTTGTTACAACCCTCTTCTTCGCGTGCAACATAGCCCGTGCCATCCAGACCAACTAACACCCGGAGTTATCATGAACATGCAGTCCCTCTTCACCTTACTCCCCTTCATCGTTCTGGCCATAGGCATCACCCGTGTCTACTGCACCATTAAGGAGATCTAATGTATCGAACGACAAAAACGCTACTGCGGCACTAGAAGGCTGTCCGAAAGGACGGCCTTTTTTTGTGCCGTTTCGTGTGACGGGGATTCAGGAATTCTTTTCCCATTTTGTGACGCATATCACAGATAAATCAATGCTCTCGATGAGATACTGAACAGTTTCGTTTATTGAACCGATACGATTTATCCGTTTGTTTTCCGGCTCGGGATGATGCTAGACAGACAATACAAAGTCCGCACTTCATCCACAAACCGCGAGGAGTTCCCCCATGCAGTCGGAAAAAGCCATTGGAAACGGATACCATCTGCAGCTCATGAACGGCGTCCTGTTTGTCATCTTGTTCGCCAGCGCCGCCTATCAGCTTTCGCAGTGGCATTACATTTCTCTTTTGGGCATCAGTCCGCTCATCGTGGGCATCGTGCTCGGCATGATTTACGGCAATACGCTCCGGCTGCATCTTCCGGTCTACTGGTTGCCCGGCATCTTGTTCTCTTCCAAAGTATTGCTGCGCGTCGCCATTGTCCTCTACGGTTTCCGCCTCACCTTTCAGGATCTCCTGCTCGTCGGTTTCAACGGGCTGGCGATCAGTTCCATCATGCTGACAAGCACGTTTATCGGCGGAACCTGGCTCGGGATCAAGGTCTTCGGCCTGCCCCGCCGCCTTGCCTTGCTCACCGCCGCCGGGAGCTCCGTTTGCGGGGCCGCCGCCGTACTCGCCACCGAACCCGTGGTTAAGGGCGAATCCTACGAAAGCAGCATCGCCGTGGGCACGGTCGTGGTTTTCGGCACCATCGCCATGTTCGTCTATCCCTTCCTGTACAGCCACGGCTTCCTCGACATGAGCGAAAAGGCTTATGGCATGTTCGTGGGCGGAACCCTGCATGAGGTCGCGCACGCCGTAGCCGCCGGACAGGCCATTTCCATTGATGCGGGCAACACCGCCGTCATCGTCAAGATGCTCCGCGTGATCATGATCGCTCCCCTGCTCATCTGCCTCGGCTTCTGGCTGAACCGCTTCCCCGAAAAGACGGAAGAGGAAAGCCGCGTGCCTTCCTACGGCACCTATAATTTCAGCAGCTTCCCGTGGTTCGCCGTCCTGTTCATCGCGTGCATCGGCATCAACTCGCTCGGCATCATCCCCAAGCAGGCCGTCAGCGTCATCAATTCGCTGGATATCTTCATGCTCACCATGGCCATGTGCGCCCTCGGCATGGAAACCAGCCTCGAAAAGGTCCGCATGGTCGGCCCCAAGCCTTTCCTCCTCGCGGGCGTGCTCGCCCTGTGGCTCATCGGCGGCGGCTATTTCGTGACCCGGTTCATCCTCTCCCTCAACTTCTAGCGCGGACGGGCAAAGTATCAGATTTTGGGGGAAGCGTTCATTGAAACGTTTCCCCCTCCCCTTTTCAGAACCTTTGCGGCCCCTCTTCCCGAACGCGTTACCCTCCATACAGAGTTTCCCATAAAAGACAGGAATGCCCCTCCTGTCTTTTTTCTTTGCAGCACGGAGCCTGACTTTCCGTACCGGGACGGGGCCGAATCAAACGGAAGGAGGACGCCGGCGGCGTTCACAAAAGAACGTGCAACAAATGTTGTCCGGGCAACTTCCGACGGCACATTCTCGCCGCTTGACGAAAAACAAATGTGATTTAATGATGTTGCATGAACATGTTCCTGAATGAAGCACGGGAGGGCATATACGGGGCTTCTTTCAAGGAGACGTCCAAACACTCCTCAACAGCGTAACCCTGCCGAAAAAGGCATGGGAAAAAAGAAACATCTTCCATATGTTGCGGTGCAATCCGGTTGCCGTCTCATAACGGATCCGTTACCACGGAAGAATGGCGTTGCGGTTTGCCGCAGACAACCGACAGCAGACAGGAGGGGTTCATGACGCTTCGGTATCTGGAAATTTTTTTGGCCTTGGCGAGGACGCCGAACATGCGGGACGCCGCGGCCAAGCTATTCATATCGCAAGCGGCGGTCTCCAGCGCGCTCCGGGATTTCGAAGCTGAACTGGGGGTTTCGCTGTTCGATCGCATGGGCCGGGGCATCCGGCTCAATGACAAGGGGCGGCTGCTCGAAGAACGGCTGGCCCCGCTGTATAACCAGCTCAAGAATGTGCTCGCGCTGGTGGCGAGTGACGAACTGGCGGGCAAGATTCGCATCGGCGCATCCACTACGCTGTCCGACTTCGTGCTGCCGCAAGTGCTGTACAATTTCAAGATGCGGCACCATCAGGTCGAAATCGAATGTGAGTCGGGGAATACGGCGGATATCGTGCGCCATGTGGAACACGGCCTGCTTGACGTCGGGTTCGTGGAAGGGGACGTCCACAACCTCGCCGTGGAAATCACCCCCCTCGCCAAGGAATCCCTTGTGATCGTCACTGCGGACAAGGCATTGGCCGAGGCCGGGCCATATCCCATCGAAGCTCTGCTCGACCGCCATTGGCTGCTGCGCGAACCGGGATCGGGAACGCGGGAAACGTTTCTGCGCCAGCTTACCCCGCGCGGCCTGCGCCCGCAGATCCTTCTGGAGTTCGAGCACAACGACTCCATCAAGCAGGTTCTCCACAATCCGGGTATGCTCTCCTGCCTCTCCCCGCGCATCGTGCAGCGGGAAGTCCGCGCCGGTGAACTGTTCATCGTCGGCGTGAGCAACGCCCAGTTCGACCGCACCATCTATCGCGTCGAGCACAAGGCCCTCCCCTTTTCCAGCCTCAGGGAGGCGCTCTCCAAAGAAGTGGAATCCTGTCTTGAGGAAGAGGAACGCCTGTGCCATCTCGTCCTGAAGACCGGCGAGCCTCTTCCGGAACATGAAAAAGAAAGGGCGGCACCCCGAAAGGCGGCACAGCACGCTCAAGCGTGAAGATTTTTTAGGTTTCCCCTGTGTGTGGAATTCCGAATATGAGTGTGATATAAGAAGTATATTCCGGATTCAATCGTAAATACCATGTGCCGCCGGATTCCCTCAGCCTCCTTTTCTGCTATACCGAAACGGCTTTTCTATTTTTTACCGATTAGCAACATAATGGGCTTCATCATCAGGATGAGGCCCATTTTTATGATATTTCCTCTGCCTGAGGCGGAAGGGCTCCAGAGCTGCATCCGAATTTCCATTTTCAACCGAAACGGAGCCGACACCCGGATTGGGCGCAGGAAAATCTGGACAAAAACAATGGACAGACGTTATCTTGACAGAAAATACGTTTCTAAAAATCACTTGTCGATAGGGGGATAGACCACAAAAAAATTTTCGTGCCCTGAACGCTTTTTTTTGAATTCCCCGAAAGGATACTTATGTCGCTTACAACCCGGATGCTCGCTCCCATTGCCCTGATTATGAGCATCGCTTTGGCGTTTGTGGCCGGGAGCGCCTACGACAACGCCAAAAAAATCGTTTCATCCAACATCGTCACCATCGAAGCCACTGTGGTGGAAGCGGTCAGCCGTGAAATAGAGTTTATGCTCGAATCCACCCGCAACTACATGCGTCTTTCCGCACAGCGGCAGATCGTCAAGCAATACGCCGAATGGCTCCTCACTCAAAAAAAACCAGACCGCAGCGCACCGGAGCAAAAGATCTTCCTTGAGCAGATCAATCAAAGCGTCGCTATCTATAATTACGTGGACTCCCTTATTTTTCTCAATAAACAGGGGACGGTCGAGGCCTCCACGGAAAACATGGGCGAAGGACAGAATCGCTCCGACAGGGAGTACTACCGTGAGGCCATGCTCGGCAAAAGTTCTGTGCAGGGACCGCTCATCACGCGTACCAAAGGGTATTACGCCTTTTTCCTAGGCGAACCCGTCTTTGTGAACGGCGAAGTCTCGGGGGTGCTCGTCGGGGCCATCAACATGGACTACATCGCTTCCCATACCATCGATCCGGTGACCATGCACGGGAAAGGGATCGTCTATGTCGTCGATCCCAATGGGCAAATCATCCTCCACCCCGACAGGCAGAAAATGATCGGCAATGCCATGATCGAACAGGCCATACTCGAGGCCATATCCGACGGTGGAGCCGGATCCTTCGAAAACGAACGCGACGGCATGGCCTATTACAGCACCTTCAATACGCTGCCCAACGGCTGGACCGTCATAGCCACCGTCTCCCGCGATTTCATGATGTCCGACGTTCAGCTCATGCGCGACCGCACGGTCGCCGTGGCCCTTGCCGCCGTGTGCATTGCGCTGTTCTTTATGTTCCTTGTCGTCTGCCGCGTGGTCGCGGCCATGCGCAAGGGAGTCCAGTTTGCGGAAAGCGTGGCGGAGGGCAATCTCGACCAGACCTTCAATATCCGCAGGAACGATGAGCTCGGCGCACTGGCTTCGGCTCTCAATACGATGGTCGGCAAACTCAAGAACAGCTTCGAAATAGCTAACCGTCAGACCCGCGAGGCCGAAGAAGCCCGCGCACGGGCCACCAGCACCTACCGGGAACTGCAAGCGCTCATCGACAGCGTGGACGGCGGCGTGGCCCGTTTCGCGCTCGACGACTCGTTCCGCGTCATCTGGGCGAACACCGGATTTTATGCCCTTTCAGGCCGTACACGGGAAGACTACGCCCGCGATGTTGGGAACCGTGGGATCAACGTCGTCCATCCCGAAGATGGGTTGACCATGCTCAGAACCTTCCGTGAACACGCCCAAAAAAATGACTCCCTCAAGGCGGAATACCGCATTCTGCGCAAGGACGGCGGGACGTCATGGATCTACCTGCGGGCCAAACGTGTTGGCGAGTGGGAGGGGTACCCTCTCTTTCAGGGCGTCTTTATAGATATCACCCAGCAAAAGAATATCATCCGCGCTCTTGAAATGGAGCAGCAACGGTATAACGTCGTCACTGAAATCACAGAAGAAATCCTCTTTGAACAGGATATCGCCACCGATACCCTTACCTTTTCGTCGAACTTTGAAAAACTGTTCAACCGCCCGCGCAGCATTGAACATTACCTGCGTGACAAGCACTTCTTGGAGATTATCCACCCTGACGATCTTCATCTCCTCCCCAGTACGAAGAGCACCGAGCTCTCGGAGGACGATTTTATGCGGTTCGATGCGCGGTTATTGACCTCGGAAAACACGTACCAATGGTTTACGATCTGTTTCAAAGTCCTGCGTGATAACGCCGGCAATCCCACCAATGTCATCGGCAGGTTATCAAACATCAACGACAAAAAGCTTGAAGAAGACCGCCTGCGCCGAGAAGCACAGACGGACATGCTCACCGGCCTTTACAACAAAATGACTTTTAAGCAGCTTGCCGAGGATATGCTCTCCGAGGGCACCCATGCCCTGATCATCGTGGACATCGACGACTTTAAAAATGTGAACGATACGTACGGCCACCTGTTCGGGGACGAGGTAATCCTCACCGTCGCCTCAGTGGTGCGTGACGGGTTCCGTTCCTCGGACATCACCGGACGCATCGGCGGGGACGAATTCGCTGTCTTTGCCCGCGACGCCCTGGACGAAAATGTCATCCGAAACCGCTGCCGCCAGATCACAGCCCATCTTGCCGAGATCGACTCCCCCAATGGCTACCGCATCTCGGTCAGTATGGGCATCAGTTTCTATCCCCGGCACGGTAAAGACTACCCCACCCTCTTCTCCCACGCCGACGCAGCCCTTTATCATCTCAAAAAGCACCGTGGTAAAGGCGGGTATGCCGTATACGGCGAATAACGGACAGAACCGGAAAAAACCACCAAGGCGGGGAAACATACGCTTCCTCGCCTTTTTTAGGCTTCCCTGCGGAGAGATATCTCTGAAAATTCAACATCACTAAGAAGTGCTTTTCTAAACCGCATTAATGGAACCTCCGCGCTCTGGACGTTTCGCCTCTCTTTACCGCGGTGGGTCTACTGTCCGTCTCCTAGGGGAATTACCTTCAACGTACGATGCGCAAGCCTCCCATTCCGGGGGGGGAAGCCTATACCATGCCCTGAAAGCAGTTCTACCTCCAAGGCGTAGGCAAGATGTACAGCAAAGGCTGTTCATATTTTACTCTTGAGTAACATATTTTCCAAATACAAATATCCTCCAAAAAATAACAACCCCTTTCTCTGCTCTAGAAAAAATGGGCTGAGCCAAAATGGGAAAATTCCATTTTTCCCTATTCGTCATAATGCCCACTTTCGGCAAAACGGTTTCTTCTATACGGTTAAATACCCACCTTTTCTCGGTCAATCCCCCACCGAAATACGGCATAATGCCCACCGCAGATACCGCAAAACCCTTGAGCAGCAATAGCCAGAAGCCCCCCATAAGGATTTCAGTATTCCAAAGGAGTTCAATAAGAGCATATTTTCTCCCAGTAAAAAGCAAAAATGCCCCTTAAAGAAGAAAATAGCAGAGAGAGAGAGAGAGAGAGAGAGAGAGAGAGAGAGAGAGAGAGAGAGAGAGAGAGAGTGTGTGTGTGTGTGGTGGGAAATTCCTCAGGTGAATGACTCCTCATGAGAAATAACACTACCATCAACAGACAGCGTCTGTTGATGGTAGTGTTGATGACTGCTCATAACAGCTTGTTAAGCTTTGGAGATTTAGGTAATGCAACAAACAATCAGAAACTGTTCATATTAGTCAACAACTGTCATTAACTGTTTTTAATAAAAATATGATGCCCTAATGGACAGTCATGGATGGGATGCCTGCGTAGATGACGGACATCGTGTTGTTTCCGGTAAGAAAAAGAAAGGGGAAAGGAATTACTTGAAGCGGGTACGGGCTTCAGCGAGTTCGCGTTCCTCGTCGGCTTGTTGGCGAAGACGCAGAACTTCAGGGTCTACATATCCTTCTGGACGAGGATAGTGCCCTTGCCGCTGCATGGTGCGGAGCCACGCGGTGACGTGTTCAGGTCCTGATGAGACGCCATTGGCAAGTTCCCAATCAAGATAACGCAGACACCGCGATACGTTTTCCGGTTCCCATCCCTGCAGCTGATAGGCACGCTTCAGTTGTGCCAGATGGGCTGGTCCGAAACCGGCATCCGCTGCGAAGGGCCACAAAATGGCGATAAGATCCCCATCCGTATTCCATATACATGTGTCATCAAGTGGTAAAGAGGGGGATATCTCAGTTTTTATGACTGTCTGTGGCTGCTGTTGATAGAGCATTGACTGTCTAGTGCGTGAAGAAGCAGTCATTGTCGGTAATGGATTGTCATCAATAAATTCAACACACACACCATGAGCGTCCCCCGTGCGAACTTGTGTAGTACAGATGACGCCCTCACGTACAAGGCGGCTGATGGTGTTACGGACGGTGCCGTAGGAAAGCCCGATAGCCGGAGCAAGACGTTTTAGGTTAACGACGACCTGGGGGGATTGTTGCCTCAGCGCAGTGAGTGCATCTAAAAGGATCTGGCGGGCTCCGCCAAGGTGGGCGTCTTGAAGGGTGGCCGCAATGATGGACGGCGAAATACCTTGGGTGATACCATGTTGTGTAGTTATATCCTGTTCTTGTTGAACTTTTCTAGAGCCAATAGGTTGTTTATGGTCATCCTCCACTATAGTGACTGCTTGTGACAATTTAAAGCTGTCATCTTGCAACGGAGAATGTGCGACGGTGGATCTTGGAGTGGTAACAGGCTTAGATTGAAAAGGATCTCTTGGAAGAGGAGTCTCTCCGCCAGAATAAGGGGACACCGTTATTGCACTTGAATAAGCTTGATAGTCAGTGACTGTTTGTGACTGGCTATAAGATAGCTGTGAATACATTGAACGGCTGGCTGCATCCGGGGACTTTTTTACTTCATCAGAACTGAGGGCAGTGGCTTTGTAATTCTGTTTTGGCGTAGAACTGTCATTGACAGCTGATATGTTGTTATGAAGCGCTGGAGACTGTTGGTGACAGTTCGTGCCTGTACGGAATATTTTTGGAGGGATAGTGGTAATGGACGGCTTTTTACTGTCTATTCCTGCTAATTTCTGTATATAGCTATCATCAGCTGTCATTGACGGTTTTTTATCGTAATTCAGGCCGGTTTGAGCTGCCTGTACGGGGATATCAGAAGGTTCATCCTGAATATCTGAGAGAGTGTACGCAGAACCTGTTTCTGGTGCACAAACAGCGTTTAGAGCCTCTACTGAACGTGATTCAGAAGAAGGACTCTGAAAAGGTTCTGTTTTCTCTCCTCCAGTGAGTAGAGTAGAAAGGTCTACCTGAGGAGTTCCCTCCATATTTTCCCTTTCAGGGGATTCAGCAGGTATCTCAGGAGTATCTACTTCCTTCTGTACAGGCGTTTGGGAGGACTTGGATGTAGTCCCTTCAAGAGGCTGTAAGGCATCAGTTACAGAACAAGTAGAGTCTACAGGTGCAGCAATCTCTACGGATTGTTCGATTGTGACGGTCGACTCTTCACAATATGGTAAATCTGTTGAAGAAACGTCAACGCCAATGGTTGCATCAGAACTTGGCGGCGTTAAGCTCTCTTCAGCAAAGGGAGGTTCTACTGCTGAGGATTCGACGGTGATTTCTGCATCGTCGGACATGGCATCTATGGCCTCATCAGATTGCTGGGCAGATTGATGCTTCGGCGGCTGGCTCATTTTGCGCATCTTAGCGGCCGCTTCTCGAAGGTCGGCACCGAGAGCGAAGGTAAAGTCCGGCATGCTTGATTTCTTAGCCATGTCAGTTCCTTACGGAAGGAAGAGGATAAAGTGGACGGAGAGGAAGGGAGCCTTTTCTTGTCGAGAGGATATTTTTACTTACAGGTAACATGTGCGGGGGACAATAGAATTTGGCTCATAAGTGTACACTTTGTTTCTTCCGGGAAAGAATTGAATGTTACCAATTGTAAACTTGTAATCCGAAAAATTAGGAATATAAAACTACAAGACAGGCATCTTTTATTCTATGCCCATCTTTGAATAATCATGCGTTCTTGGGATCAAGGCGGGCTTCCATTTCCTGTGCCAACTCACGATAGCTGCGGCAGGAAGAACAACCGTCGTCATAGTCACAGACCGCAAGGTTACTCATAACAGCTTTATTTAGTGTAGTATTTCTGGGGATAGTCGTACGGAAGACCATTTCTTCGCCGAAGGTCCCGATTGCCACATTACGGATGGTTTTCGCGGCGTTATTGCGGCCATCGTACATGGTCAGCAGTACGCCCATGATCGCAAGATTCGATTCGGTGTCAGCGCGCAGGGTTTCCGCGACTTTGATAAGATGGCTTACGCCGGAAAGGGCATAAGTGTCCTCAACCCCAACCGGAATGATGATATAGTCCGTAATGATAAGCGCATTGGTCAGGAGCGCACCCTCAATGGTGGGCGGGCAATCCAGCAGAATGTAATCGTAGGTGTTCAGAGCTGCCTTATCGAGCGCTTGCCGGAAACCGAAAAAGCGCTTGATGGAATTGGAAAGCGTGCTTACCGTAGCGTATACGTTCAGATTGGCAGGGATCAGATCCAGCCCTTCGTATTTGGAAGGCACGGCCGCTGCCGAAAACGAGAGCCCGGTAAAGAGGTTTGCCACTGTGCGGGGTTGCTCGTATGGGGATACGGTTCCGAGGGTTAGCGACGCGTTTCCCTGAGGATCACAGTCCACAACAAGCACACGGCGTTTGCGTTTAGCGAGGCAATACGCTACGTTAACAGTGCTCGCGGTCTTGCCTACGCCACCTTTGTGGTTTGCAAAAGCAATGACTTTCGCTGCCATGAGATCCTCCAATTTGCGTGTGATGTGTCGAATTTTTTGCATGATACTCAAAAAAAGTCAATGATCATCCTCAATAAAAGCGGTAAATGGATGCGGGCAATACTCGCCATCAGTGTTTTTTAGAGTCGGAAATGGACGGCTGGGCCGAGGGAAGAAAGGCCTTTTGCGGAGTTTGACACCTTTTTCTTCTATGGATGCGTGCCCGGCACCTCCGGGGTTCAGCACTTTCCGGCGGCTCTTGCGCCGTCCGGATGGCAAGCTGGCGCTCTAATGCGGAATGTTGCCATGACCAATAAGATGAAATCCGTGGGTGAAGCGTTGCAAGGCTTTCTTGAGACGGCTGTCCCCTCCCCTCTTTCTGCTGAGGAGCGGGAACGCCTGAGGCTGTATAATCCTACGCTTGCCGCACAGATCGATGCGCTCGACTGGAAGGATGTTCCGTCGTTTATCGTTGCGATCATTGAAGAGTGGCGTAGAAGTGGAAGCCCTTCCTCCAAAGCTTGTCATCCGCTTGCCGCGCCTGAGGAGCGGAAACGGCCCTCGCCTGTGAGCCTTGAGGAGCTTGCTCGTGAACAGGCGCGAGAGGTGGCGTGCGAGGTTGTCAGGACGGCTTCTCCAAAGCCTATCCCTGCGCCTAGCCCGGTTGAGAGCGCCCCTGTCGCAACACCCCTGCCAGCTCCTAAGGAGGAGGAACGCCCTTCGCTTTGGTGTGGCTATCCAACCAGTATTGCACGTGTTTCGCCATTTTTTCCGATGAATAACCTTGAAAAGGGACGCCGGGATGCTCTCATGCGTGATCCCGATATTACATCGCGTGAAAAAGGCAGCATCGCGGCATCAGGGGCTTTCTTCTTTAAAGAACGCATTTCTTCGGGGCCGTGGGGTGATATCCTTTATACAGGGCCGAAACTCAGTGTTGAGGAAGAGGATGTGCTGATGGCTCTGCTGGCGATCATTGAATCCGGGGCGGAAGGGGCCGAGGCTCGTCATGCTCGTTCGGCAGGAGCACTTCCCGTGAAGGATACGGAAGAAGGTTTTGTGCCCGTCGCCCCAAATCTTCCCGAGGCGCCGTATGTTTCTGGCGGCGTGGAGGCTTTTCCGGAACCCGTGCGTTCGGCATTCCCGGAGAGCGGTACGGGAAAATTTACGTATCGTGGCCCATTGCTGCCGATTCTGCGTCTGATGGGGCATAAAAGGCCGGGAAAGAACCATTATACGCGCTTGGTAACTGGGCTCACATGCCTCGCGCACGGGACTATAGAATTAGTGGTGCGTGAAAGGGGGCAAGAGACGTTTTACGACCTTACGCACATTATCTCGAATTTGCGCCTGCGCGGGAAAAATGATGCGGAACGGGATATTTCAGTAACGATCAGCCCGTTCTTCCGGGAAATGTATGTGGCCAATCGGCTCACTTGGATTGACGTGGCCAAACGTTTTCAGATCAGGGGAAGTATTGCGAAGGCTATGTATCGCTTCTGCCAGTCGCACAGGGAAAATCCTGTTTTTCGGGGGGATATCCGCACGCTGGCATTGGCGCTGAATATGGATCTGCGTTCGCCGTTAAAGGAAACACGCCGACAGATTCGGGACGCCATCGCGGAACTGGCGGAAAAGAAGGTGTTGGAGAAAAACAGTATTCTGACCAAGGGGAATATCGTGATCCTCAACCGTACAGCTGAAGCCCTCCCGTCCCGGAGGCGAGGGCGCAGGAAAGAGGACTAGACAAGCGAGGCCGTGTTAAACGGCCTTTTTTATGTGCTACTCTGGCGCCTTACGCGCAAGAATGGCCTCGTAGTCCTCACTGGCGTTCCATCATTATAATATATATTCCCCTCCGTTTTCCCTGTTGGCAGTGATGGGATATCTCTTCTGCCAGTGGCCGTTTGAACGTTTTGTGTATTAATAAAATATACAATATTTTTTCAGCATGTTAAATATATTTAGTGGGCATATTGCCGTATGGGTGCCCACCAATGTTCTTCCATGCTTTCTTCTGAAAAGCCATGTGACAACTGATGCATGTCATAATCCGTCACGAACTCACCTTAGCTGTCATCACCGATAACATGCTGTTTTCGTTGACACCTGGAACAACGTTTCAGAATTTCCCGTTTAAGCCCTCGGCGGGCTTAGGGGAATCAAACATAAGGGAATATGATCTTTTTGAATCATTTTAACATAATATTTCAATATATTAAGGTAAAATAGCGAGTATTTTGCCGACTTGTTTTGGATGGAAAAAATTTATGGCCTCCGCTTTGAGATGACACCTCTCTACCGTATTTCAGCGTTTGTCATTGATGCAAATAAAACTTGTTATTTTAACATAGTATAGTTTATTCGTGACCATTTTGCCGTGTTGTTTTTGTATGTCTGACAGTGCCAGTCCGGAGCTATCATTGTCAGTCATCCACTGCTGTTTGCAGATGTTGTCTGGCGGTAACAGGTGGTGATGACTAGAAACAGTTTGTTCAAAGAAACCGACGGAGAAACGCGCTGGATGGATACCTGTTGAAAGTTGTCAGTGACAGCCGTTGACTGATGAAAATGACTGTGGAAACAGTATGCTCAAGAAAAGTCACTCTCAGAGAAGATGTTCTTAGCTCTTATGAGAAACGGTACGGGATGGGAGTGCCTGAAGAGCGCCAGCGTACAAGAAGCTCGACGTACCACACTCGCGGAAGATTCCGCACGTCAAGGATTACGGTAGACAGCCTCATCTGGTAGCAGGGCGGCATGGAAGAGGAGAGCTGCTTGAAGTGGCCATGCTACCGTAAGAACCTCATGACGGGGAAAAGTATCGCCCCAGTTCGGCGGTCGAACCGGGGCGCAAGGAGGAGGTTGGGTCGAAGAGGTCGAGAGGGCTCCGACCCGTTGTGCTCGTAAGGAAACGAGCATTTCGAAGGAAGGCGTTCTTAGTGCTTACAGAGTTTCGATGACAGCCTTGGTCCATTCCTGGATTTCCGGCTGGTCGGACTGGGCCTGTCCGTCGATTTTAAGGCCTTCAACGACGACATCCGCTCCAAGCCGTTCAAGAGCGGCTTCGATAACGTCGACAGCTCCACAGAAGTATGTGAAGTTGCTGTCCCCTGTAGCGAAACAGGCTACTTTGTGCCCCTTGGCGTTGATGAGGTCGAACTGCTGGAACAACGCGTCAAAGTCGTCCTGCAGGATTATTTCGTCGTCGCCCCATGCGGAACAACCGAAAAGGATCATATCCCATCCATCGCAAAGGCCGGGTGCACTGGCGTCAGCGGCGTTGAGGAGGGTAGTCTCATGCCCAGCTTCTTGGATAAGGCGTCCGAGGATTTCCGCGAGAGCTTCCGTGTTGCCGGTCGTGGAGCCGTAAACAATCAGTACTTTGCTCATGATGTACTCCATGATGAAACGGTTTTGTCCTTGCACTCTCGCTCTTTTGGGCTGGAAAAGGCAATGAGAACACGCGAAGCTGAGAAACACCCATGTATTAGGAAATTTCTTTGCCGGATGCCGAAGGACTGCTTCCGAGGGGGGGGATCGGCATCCGGCTGGGAAGCCGGGCCAACCACTTCCCGGCTTCTGTACCGATTTCTCGGCAACAGTTTGACTGGAGACGGGACACTGCCTGTTTCCTCGTCGTCCATAAAAAGATAATAATGAAATTGAAATTCTTTTTCAAGTATAAAATTTGTTTTTTATGGGACGCCCGGAAAGAATGTATATTAATATATTGAAAATAAAAGATAAAATTTATATTTTGTAAAAAAGGGATTCCTCTAAAGAGATGAAAAACAGACGATGGAACCGTTCCTGGGCGTATTCGGCTGCATCTGCCATCCGGAAGCCCCATGTCGATGTTATGCGAGGAGAGGGAGAGATTTGTACATTTCCAAAAGGTCTGTCTCTAGAGACAGTGGCTGGCGCGTTGCTCTTTAAACGAGCTCTCGTTTCAAAGGGAAAACACTTCAGAACGCTGCGGGCAGAAATTCGATTTTTATAGAACCCTTTGGGAAGGGAGATAGATGCAAAGTGACAGCGTTGGGGAAGGGGGGCAGAAAAGCCTCCCTTCCCCAACGCTTCTGTATCCTCTTAAAAGGAATGTACGCTTGCCGAATCCACCATCGCCGATCAGCGATCCTTGGCAAGCGGTTCGAAGGCGGTGTACTGCGGCAGGAAAGCCAGTTCTACGGTCCCGACGCGCCCGTTGCGGTGCTTGCCGATGATAAGTTCCGCGATGCCTTTTTTCGGCGTATCGGGCTTGTATACCTCGTCGCGGTAAAGGAAGATCACGATGTCCGCATCCTGTTCAATGGCTCCGGATTCACGCAGGTCCGAGAGCATGGGGCGGTTGTCTTTACGTTCTTCAACTTTACGGTTGAGCTGCGAAAGGGCCACGACCGGTACGTCGAGTTCTTTGGCTATAGCCTTGAGCGAGCGGGAGATATCCGAAATTTCGAGTTCACGGGAGTCCGTGCGCCGTGAAGAGCGCATAAGTTGCAAATAGTCGACCACGATGAGCCCGAGGCCGTGCTCGGCCTTGAGCCGCCGTGCCTGTGAACGGAGTTCAAGTGTGCTGATGGCAGGCGTTTCGTTGATGAACAGCGGCGCGGTCCGGAGCAGATCTGCGGTTTCGAAGAAGCGTGCTCCCTCGGCTTTGCTGAGGCGGCCTGTGGAAAGCTGCTCCTGCGGAATCTTTCCCCACAGGCTGATCATACGCTGGACAAGCTGGTGTTCGGACATTTCCAGCGAGAAAATGCCCACGGGCGCGCCTTCGCTGATGGCGGCACGCATGGCGAGGTTGAGGGCGAGGGCGGTTTTGCCCATCGCAGGGCGCGCCGCGATGATGATCAGATCCGAAGGCTGGAGCCCCCGTGTGATGGCGTCGAGTTCGGGATAGCCAGTAGCGAGCCCGGTGATCCCCCCCTCTGCGGGTTTGAGCACGGCGTCCACCACGTCTCCCACGAGCGCCTGCACCGGCCGGAATCCGCCGGAACTGGTGCGGCTGGATACCGCCATAACGGATTGCTCGGCCTCGTCGATGAGCCCGGCCAGATCCTTTGAAGTGTCGAAGCCCGTCGAAACGATTTTAGCCCCCGCCTCGATGAGCCCGCGCTGGATGGATTTGTCGCGTACGAGCTTGGCATAATACTCGGCGTTTGCCGCGCTGACATGCGACTGCGCCAGATCCGCGATATAAGCCGCGCCGCCCGCCTGTTCCAGCGAGCCTTGATCGCGCAGATGTTCCGCAAGGGTAACGAGATCCACTGGCCGGTTATCGGTGTGAAGCCCGAGGGCGGCCGCGTACAGCGTCTGATGCGCGGGCAGGTAAAAATCTTCCGGGTGCAGCATGGGGGCGATCTGCCCCATTGCGGAAGGGCGCAGGATCAGTCCGGCGAGCACGGCCCGCTCGGCTTCCACACTGTGGGGCGGGACCCGGCGCGCGAGATCCGTTGTGGCTGTTTCGAATTCTGTCTTCATGGCGTTGTGTGAAAAAGGTTGGAGGCGCCGTCCGCGCCCTTTCTTCCGAGGGTAGGATTTTTCGGCGAAAAGGGAAAGGCCTGCCAAACGAACTCCTTCGGCCTGTTGAAGCGCTGATCCACAGCCGTTTTCCTGTTTGGGGCAGGGTGGCTTCTGCTTTTTCTGTGGGCGGATGAAGCTTTCTTATGTCCTCCTTTGTTTTCTGAAATACTGAGGAGGCCCTCACAGCCCTTGCGCATGAAGGTGTTTCGGGGGATCGCGGAGGGCATTTGGCCGTATCCCGGTGGCCGATATACCGAAAAAGGGTGGGTATGGAGCCGCATCCTGGAGGGCATATTGCCGCAGGCGGTCATTCTGACGAACCGTACCACTCCTGCCCAACGATAAGGGCAGGCTTATCCCGCTCCGCCTGAGGGCGCCGGGGTTTGCCATCCTTTTCCGTACGGCATAGCCCCCGTTATGGATATGAGGATTTTTATATTTTTCGCCGGGTTTTCACTAACGGGGTTGGAATGCTTCCTTGGAGCATGTGCATCATACTGCGTAACCTGTTTTTGCAGTGAAGGTAGCGGTACGGGAACCGATTGTATGGTAAGGGAGGTGACCGTTTTCCATCTTCCTTTTACGCAGCCGTCCTATTGTTGGGGCCTCTGTGTAACGAAGGGGAACTGTCCCACATCCGAAAAACCGCGATTCATTCGTGGGGGGATAATCTCTTCAAGAGCCTGTATTTTCCCGTTTGAGGCGCCTTTTTGCCTCCTTGACGCCCTTCGGGACACAGGCTAGTGATCACAAAATATTTTTTGATCTGGTGCCCCTATGCAAACAATCGCTTCCCGTTCCGAGGACGTCGTCCGCCGTTTTTTTGATGCTTACCTCCATTTACGCGATCTGGATAAAACGCTTGAGTGCCTCGCTGACGATATCCGCTGGATAGGGACAGGAGATTTTGAACGTGCCGGCAAGGGTTTTTGCGATTGCCGCGAGCTGCTTATCGAGGAGTTCAAGGCCACGCCGGGCTCCTTCGACGTGAAGCTGCGGAATCTCTATTCCGTGGAAGCGGGCAAGGCGTGCTATACGGACGGCGACATGAGCGTCGTCGATCCATCCAGCGGAAAAGGGGTGAACGTCCGCATTTCCGCGATGTGCGGCGAAGTCCCGGATGGGCGCTGCCTCATCCAGGGCATTCACGCCTCCCTTCCCAGCGGCGAACAGCCGGACGGCGAATTCTTCCCTACCTCTTTCCTTGGGGAAGGGAACGAGCTTTCCTCGCAGTCCCGGCGCAGCGCGTTCCAGCTGCTTAAAAACAGCATTCCCGGCGGGCTTATCGGCGGCTATATCGAAAAAGGCTTCCCCCTCTATTTCATCAACGATCAGCTCCTCGGGTACCTTGGATATAGTTCGTATGAAGATTTTGTGGAGGACACGGGAGGGATGGTTGAAAACGGTATCCATCCCGGCGACCGCGACCGCGTCAACACTCTAGTCAATGAGTCGATGACCGTCACTGACAGCTATGAAGTCTCCTATCGGATGCTCAGGCGGGACGGGTCCTACATTTGGGTCCTTGACCGGGGATTGCGCAATATTTCCGAGGATGGGCGGCCCGTTATCGTCAGCATCGTCGTCGACATCACCCGCTCCCATGAGCTTCAGGAGCAGCTTCAGCAAAGCGTGGTTTCGCTCAAGGAAAAGAACGCCGAACTGGAAGCCTGTCACGCCGTGGTGTTCAACGGTTTTGCGAAACTCGCCGCCGATGCCGAGTACACCATCCTTGAGGCCAATGATCAGTTTTTCTGTATGATCGGGTATACGCGGGAAGAAGTCCGCGGCCAGTTCGGCAATCGCGCCATCAACTTTGTGTATGCCGAAGATTTGATCGTGGGCAACGACGAGATCCGCAACCGCAAAGCCACCGGGCGGTTCAGCATCCCTTTCCGCGTCCGCCGGAAGGACGGCAGCGACATATGGGTGCGCCTGGACGCCTGCCGCGCGGAAGAGCGGTGGAACGGTCATGAGGTGCTGTACTGCTTCTATACCGACATTGACGAGCAGCAGCGCCGTGAGGCCGACTACCGCCGCCAGCGTTATTTTATGTCTTTGATCGATTCCAGCCTTGAGGGGGGCTTTTTCGTTACTGACGGAGGCGACGAGCGGCGCTTGGCCTACATCAGCGAGGGGATGCTGCATTTCCTCGGCTATGAGCCGGACGTTTTCCAGGGGTTGATGGCGGGCGGCCTTGAGGCCATTGTTTGCTCCGATGACGTGGCCCTTTTCCGCACCGCATGGCGCGAGGCCGTGAACGGCTGCTATGAGCAGGAATACCGCATCAGAAAGGGAGACGGGCAGGTCATCTGGGTCCTTGAAAAGGGGCGGCTCGTTGTGGACGGGGAAGGAGAGCCCGTGTGCATCTGCCTGCTCCTCGACATCACCGAACGCAAAATGCGGCAGGACGAGCTGATCCGCCAGACCCGGCTCGATCCGCTCACGGGGCTCTACAACCGCGAGTACGCGCAGCAGTTTATCCAGACGTATTTGGATATCCACCGCGGAGGGCATTCTTCCGCCCTGCTGGTGTTCGATCTCGATCATTTCAAGCGCGTCAACGATCGCTATGGCCACCTGCGCGGCGACGCCGTGCTGATCGCTTTCGCCAAGCTGTTGCAGGAATCTTTCCGTACCCGGGATTTTGTGGCCCGCACGGGCGGGGATGAATTCATCGCCTTCATGCAGGATGTCCCTTCGCGCACCGAGGCGCTGGACGTCTCCAGGCGCATCCGGGAAGCCATGTCCGCCACGCTTGGCAATGAATATGCGGATTGCAAGCTTTCCGTGAGCATCGGCGTGGCCTATTCCCATGAGCAGATCTCTTACGATGCCCTGTTCCAGCTCGCGGACGACGATATGTACCGGATGAAATTCCGAGCCCGGGGAGGCAGAGAACTGGACGAGCTTCCGGTTTACGACTCGGAAGGAGAGCATTCCTGCCTGTTCCGGTATGCTTACGGCCTTGTTCTGCGCATCGATCTCGATACGGGGTTGTACACCGTGCCGTATGGGGAATTCCTCGCCCGAAAGAAGATCCCGTCCCAAGGCGACTATGAGGCCATGCTCAAGGAGGCGGTACGCTCCAACATCGTCGCTGAGGATAGCGAAGACGTGTATGCGCTTTGCCGCATCGAAAATTTGCGGCAGGTGTTCGAGTCGGACAAACGGGAACTCCTTTGCGAATACCGGGCGAAGATGTCCGCAGGGGGAACCCGGTGGATCCAGTCACGGTTCTTCTTCGCCACGTCGGGCCGTTCCCGGCTGTGCTACAGCACTATCACCGACATCACCGAGACACGGCATGAGCGCGAGCGCAGCCGCGTCGCCCTGCTGTATGACTTTGCCCTGAGTGAGGAGTCCGGGGAAATCTACGAATGCAACCTCACCCGGAACACCTTCCGCATCATCCGGCACTCCAGCGGGACGTTTCTCCCGCTTCCCGATGAGGGCAGGCTGGACGACCTGAAGGCGATGGTGAGGGAGTCCATGATCCACCCCGAAGATCTGGAGCGTTACGACAGGGTTGTCGCAAACGCCCGTTCTCTCCGGCTGAACGACGGCGTGTTGAAGGAAGATTTCCGTTGCCTGTGGCGGGATGACAGTTACCATTGGGTAACAGCAAACGTCCTGTGCGTGGAAGATGCGGACAAGCTTCATTTCGTCTGGGTGCACGGCATCGACGACCGCAAACGGCTGGACGAATTTTCCCGCGAGAATGCCGAGCTCCAGCGGCTGCATATGATGGACGAGCGTTACCGGATCATCGTGGAGCAGACCAAGAGCGTGGTGTTCGACTGGGGGCCGGAACAACAGCTGCATTATGCGCCGTATTTGGGCTCGCTGCTGGATTGCCGCAACAATCCCGGCAATGTGCCGGACATGCTCCGGTCATTGACGGTGCACCCGCGTGACATGGCCGATTTCAAGGCGTTTCACGCTTCGCTGTACCGTGAGGATCAGGTGGAGACGACGGTGCGCCTGCGCCGCCGTGACGGCGCGTTCATTTGGTGCCGCATCGCGGCGACGCTCAAGCGCGATGCGCAGGGCAAGCTCCTGCGTATTGTGGGTACGATCTCGGACATGGATGATAACGTGCGGGCACTGCGCCATCTGCGCTATCAGGCGGAGCACGATCCGGTTACGGGATACAGCAATTTCGCCAAGTTCAAGACGGACGCGGCGGAATTGCTGGCCGCTCGCGGCGACCGCAAATATTCGCTCTGGTACTGCGATATCCGCAACTTCAAGTTCATCAATGATATCTACGGATACGACATCGGCGACGAGTTGCTCAGCTACTGGGCCGAGCTCATCGCGGAAGGCGCGCGCCCGGGAGAGACGTTCGGGCGTATTTCCGGCGACAACTTTGCCCTGCTGCGGTGCTATCGGGATATCGACGATCTGGTGGCGCGGTTCCTGCGCTGTTCGGATCTGCTGACCCGGTTTGAAGGGTTGGCGAATCGCCGGTTCCGCGTGGAGATGATCGCGGGTATTTATCTGGTCGAGCGTCCAGAGGACATTCTCAGCATCGACGATATGCTCGACCGGGCGAACCTTGCGCAGAAGAGCGTAAAACATCTCAGCGGCAGCAAGTACGCCTTATATTCCGAGGAGATGCGCAAGCGGGTTCTTTACGAAAAGAACATCGAGAGCTGCATGGAGGAGGCCCTGCGCAATCGGGAGTTCTGCCTCCATCTTCAGCCGCAGGTGGATATCCAGCACGGCGACGCGCTGTTTGGCGCCGAAGTCCTGGTGCGTTGGGAGCGCCCGGGATACGGGATGGTCTCGCCCGGCGACTTCATCCCGCTGTTCGAGCGCAACGGGTTCATCGTGGATCTGGATGCTTTTGTGTTCGAAGAGGCGTGCGCCTATCTGGCGTCCCGGGGTTCGCGCGGCCTGCCTCCGTTGAGGCTTTCGGTGAATGTGTCTCGCCTGAGCATTGCGCAGGGCGATTTCCTCGACCGTTATTCAGCGATCCGTGACAAGTACGGTATCGATTCCGGAATGCTTGAGCTTGAGTGCACCGAGACGATGGTGATCCGTAACTTCGCGCTGTTCCGTGAACTGATGGCGGCCCTTCCGTCCCGTGGGTTCCGCAGTGCGATGGACGATTTCGGCACGGGGTACTCGTCGCTCAACATGCTCAAGGAGATCGCGCTCGACGTGCTCAAGCTGGACATCGCCTTTTTCCGCGACACCGAAGGCACGCCCCGCGAGCGCGCCGTGGTTGAGAGCATTGTGCAGATGGCCCGCGCACTCGGCATGTCCACCGTCGCCGAAGGCGTTGAGAAGCAGGAGCAGGTGGAGTTTCTCCGCTCGATCGGGTGCAGCGCGATTCAGGGCTACATTTTTTCCCGACCCGTCCCGCTCGCTCTCTTTGAGTCCGTCGAGGCCAGTTTTCCTCTGTATGTAGAAGGGTAGGGGGAAAACCGGGGGAGGGGAGGGGGAAACTTTCTAGAGAAAGTTTCCCCCTCCCCTCCCCCGGACCCCCTCCTCTCCCTCTTCAAAGATTTTTGACCTTATCGAATCCCTGTTTGCAGTTTTCCTGAAAGGGCAGAGTGTTGTGCGGAAGGGTTCCTTACGGCGCTCTGTTTCTCCTCTTAAGCGTGGAGGCGTGGCTGTTCATGAGCCGTTACGATGCTGAAAGGCTTAGAGAAGGTGGAGTCACTTCGGGTGGTTTTTGTATGCAGGGAACGCGGGGATTCGAATAGCTAGGGATAGCTTTGGAAAGAGAGGGGGGGGGGCGCAATCCGCCCCGGCGGTTTTGGGAAAGGGAGGAAAAAGCTTTTTCAGAATCCCCGTCCCGGCATCCCTTATCCTGCGGAGCAGACACGGTTTCGTCCTTCCTGCTTGGCGCGGGAGAGGCGGTGGTCGGCGATCTGGATGGCATGTTCAAGGATTTCGACGGAATTGAAGGTATTGAGCAGTTCGGATTCGCCGATAAAGGATAGGCCGAAGCTGGCGGTGATGTTCAGTTCCGCGGCCGGGCCGGAAATAGGGGCCAGCGAGCAGGCTTCTCGTAATCGGTTGACGTGTTCGACGCTTTCATCTTTGGTCATTCGGGGGATCAGGATGATGAACTCGTCGCCCCCGAAACGGCAGCACAGATCATCTGCCCGGCAGGCTTCCCGCAGGCGGCAGGCGAAGAGCTGGAGGACCCTGTCTCCGTTGGCGTGCCCGAAGTGGTCATTCACGTTTTTAAAGTTGTCGAGATCGGCAAGGGCGAGGCAGAGCGCCGAATGGGAATCCTGATAGGATTCCTTTGCGCGGCGGAGTTCGCTCATGGCCAATTTGAAGAATGTACGCCGGTTGAGGAGCCCGGTCAGAATATCCTCGTCCGTAGACATCCGGTACCGTTCAAGCAGCCGGGAAAGCTCCTCGGCCTTGCTGTGCATCTCCCGGCTCATCTTGTTGAATGCCTTGGAGAAATCCCCCATGAACGACACGGATTGAGAATAATCCCCCTGCGCGACGCGCTCCATCTGCCACGTAAGATGACGCAGGTTGGCCTCTGTAGCCTTGAGTGATCCGGCCACGAATCCGCGCGCCTTGCTCCCTCTGCTCAGGTCTCCCTTGGACAAAGCTTGTACGTGCGCGCGGATTTCGGCCAAATCATAGCAGAGCTTGCCGAAAGGATCGTCTTTAGGCAAGTCGGCGATGGAATCCACAGACCACTGGGGGTCCATGAGGATGGACGTAAGAAGCGCTGTCGCTTCGTCCGTCGAAAGGGGAGCGGTCATGTATCACTCGGTAGCCGGTTTGACTTCAAAGCGGCACGTTCTGTCGCCCGTACACCAACAGTCAACTTCCTTGGCTTCGAAAGATTTACCCGTAAAGCTCTTAAAAAGGCCCGAAATGAAACCTTCGTCGTAGGTGCAGACGACATGTCCCAAATCCGGGAGTCCGGAACAGTCCAGATCTTCCGCCACCGTGAGCGTGAACTCAAGCTTGTCCATATCGGCCCGCTCAACATGGAGGATGCCGACATTCATCTCTTCAAGGGCGGCCTGAACCTTAGCGACGAAATCGCTGAATGATGCGCATTCTCCTACGTACCGTTTGCAGAATTCTGTCCCAGCGAGGAATCCCGCTTTATATAACAGCCTGTCGGACTGTTCCGTACCGTATTCAGTCTCAAGTACGTCCCGTAAAGTATATTGGAAGAGCCTGTAGATTTCAAGGCGAGCCGTCTTGCCAAGGTTGGGGCGGCCAAGCTCCATGTCACCGATATACTTCCAGTCAAAGGCATAAAGACGGTTTTCCATAGTCTCTCCCGTGATAATAAAAGAAGAAGGGCTGGCGGAATATACCGTTGTCTTCAAATGAAATCAATATGTTCTTTATTATAACCCTACAACTCCCTTTTTGCGTCGGGCTTCAATCATACCTCCATCAGCCTTGACAAAAGGGATGATTTCCTGTCTGGCACTGGCAGTGCGCGGCGTTCCGTGCACACGACAATTTGAGAGGGCTCAATCATGAAACATATCCTTTTCGGCCTTGCCGCCGTGCTGTTCGCCTCTTCCGTCGCACTGGCGGATGACCAGCTTACGGCTCAAGTGAAACCTGCCTCCGCCGAGGCGGCCCAACCCTCCGCCCCCGTTCCCGCCAAGGTTCCTTCCGGCGCTGATGCCGACGTCCATACCGCAAACTCGGAATCAGCCGCTTCCGCCGAAAAGCCCGCTCCCACCGATGAGCGCGGCATCGGGGCTTTCTCGCTCGGCATGTCCGAAGATGAGGCGAAAGCGCTCGGCGCAAAACCCACCGACAACGCCGACATGCTCCAGCTTCCGTTCAAGTGGATGGAGGCCGATTGGACTTGCGTGGTGCAGTTCCAAGAGGGCAAGGCGGTTGCGGTAATCCTGTATGCGAATATGAGCGATCCGCTCCTCGCGCGGGTGTTCGACGACCTGCGCGCCCAGGATTGTATGCCGATAACCGTGCAGCCCGCGATGGGCCATGCCGATCTTTATCAGCTTGCGGCACAGGGAAAGAGCGACGACGAATGCTGGACGGCCATGCGCAAGCGCCTCAATGTCTTTTCCACCGCCACTGAGGGGGCCTGTTCCGTCTTGTTCACGACGCAGGGCTTTTTCAAGGCGCTTGCCTCCACCGTCAAAGATCCTTCCAAAGAGGAAGCCATCCTCACTGAACATACCGCCGATCCCGTTTATGCCGTGAATATCGATATGTCAGCGAACCAGTTGACTTATCTGATCACTTCTTGGGGGTTCATATCGAAATGACGGATTAAGCTGGAAATGAAGAGAATTGCGCCAGGTATGTTTTTGGGCGCGGACAGGGGTTCCGGGGCGGTTCAGGCTGACTCGGGACCCCCTTTTATATCTGGGGCCTGAGGCCGCCAGGACGTTTGTCCGTATCTTCAAAGTGTTCCCGTTCCGGTTGGCGTGCTTTTGCCCTTTTTGCGGTAGAAGAGGAACCGCAATTAGATATATCTATAGTTGATGCAAGCATAAATCCAATGTCAACGGACAGCAATACTTTGTTACAATATACTGTTATTACAATCAATAATAAAATTCCGCTTAAATATATTTTTTTGTAGATAGCAAAAAAGCCTTGACAGGGGCTTACGTTTAGAAAATAGTTATATCAACTAATGGAGCTAGTCTGATGATGGAGCTAGACAACTGTCCCTGCTCGGGAGCGAACCTTCCCCGGTTCGTGCAGCCTGTGATTTTGGCGGTACTGTTCTCCGGACCACTGCACGGATATCTTGTGGTCCAACGCCTTGCGGAAACAAGCCTTTTCCGCAAACAGCCTCCGGATGCCACCGGCGTCTACCGGATGTTGAGGAATATGGAGCAGGAGGGGGTGCTGGAGTCGGACTGGGAGCTTGAGAACAGCGGTCCGGCCCGCAAGCGGTACACGCTGACGGAAAAAGGCGGGCACTGTCTCGACCAATGGATGCGCACGCTGACTTCGCATCAGGCTTTCATCGCCAATTTGCTCTTGTTTTTGCAGGATGCGCGCTCAGGCATGAATTCGGAACCATGCCCTATGCCGGAGCATTCCGTTTCCCTATCTCCGCAGGAGGTGTTCCTGTCCGCCGGATCGCCTTTTCCACCCGCCTCTTGCGGTTGCGGGACACCTCAACCTTTTGCCGGAGCCGTACATATGGATACCTATTCTTTCATTGACGCGCTCAAAAATCGGGCACTGCGCGGTATGCCTGTTTCGCGGGATGAGGTGTTGCGTTTGCTGGCCCTTGCGCCGGATTCGGAAGAAGCGGCCTACCTTGGGCGTGCGGCCCGGGATATCGCGCATATTGTGGTCGGCAACGAAGGGCGGGTGTGGAGCGCCATCGGCATCGATTGCCGCCCCTGCTCGATGAACTGCGGGTTTTGCGCGTTCGGCGAAAAGTGGGGCCTGATTACGGAACCGCATGAATGGAGCGATGAAGCGATCATCAAGGCGGCGCGGGCTTTCGTGGATGAGGGCGCGTCGTGGGTGACGCTGCGGACAACGGAATTTTACGGGCTTAACCGCTTGTGCGCGCTGGCGAAAAAGGTGCGCGAGGCTGTTCCCGGGAATTACGGGCTGGTGGTGAATACCGGCGAGTTCGGGCCGCTTGAGGCGCGGGCGATGATCGTGTCGGGCATTGATGTCGTGTATCACTCCCTGCGGCTTGGCGAAGGGCAGACGACATGCTTCCGGCCCGAGGAGCGCAAGGCCACGCTGGCGGCGGTGCGGGATTCGGATCTCAAGCTGGCGCATCTGGTGGAGCCAGTGGGTCCTGAGCACACGGATGATGAGATTGCGGACGTGCTTATGACGGCACTTTCCAATGGCGCGGCCTTGAGCGGCGCGATGGCCCGCATCAACGTCAAGGGTACGCCCTTTGAATCGCACGATCCTCTTCCGGATCTTCGACTTGCCCAGATTGTGGCGATCACCCGTATCTGCGGAGGTGTGAACGTACCGGACATCTGTGTCCATCCCCCCCGCAAGGAGGCGCTTGAGTGGGGCGCGAACGTCGTGGTCGTGGAAACCGGCGCCGTGCCTCGGAATGACGCCGAGTGCTCCGCCGAGTGGCAGGGCTTCACCGTTGCCGATGCCAAGCAGCTTTTCAGGGATGCCGGATATTTTGTGAAGGATTAGCGGAATGATTGGAGGGGGGAAGGGGGACCCTTCTACAGAAGGGTCCCCCTTCCCCCCTCCAAACCTCCCCTCTTCCCCTCCCAAGACTTTTGACCTTATTGAATCCCTTATCTCAGGCAGGGGAATGGGCCGTACGGTTTTTAGTGATATGAAGGTATCATCTTGTATTGTTACGCATATACATTTTTTTAACGCGGAAACGGTCTTTTTTTTCGGTAAGTATAACCGTGGCGGGATCTTCTGACGCGACAGGAGCGATCCGTTTTTCTTCCGAACACTGTTCGGAAGAAAAACGGATCGCACTTGCCGGGGCTTGGGGGGCGGCTCGCCCCCCAAACAGGGGTCAAGGGGGCGGTAGCTCCCTTGCCGCCGGAGGCGCACAACATGAGAAAATTGCTCCTGACCTTCGTATTGGCCCTGACCCTGTGTGTGCCGTCTCTGGCGGCGGAAACGTGGAACGTAGGCACATGGAAAACGGCCCAAACCATCCAGCCGTTCCTGTATGAGCCGTTTGCGAACGGCGCAACGGTGAAGGTGCACCCGTTCACCAATCCGGGCGATCAGAAAGCCGCTCTGCTGGCGGGCAGCCTCGATATGACCGGAACCACGCTGGCACTGGCGATCCAAGCAGCCTCGCGCGGGGAACCCATCGTGCTTGTCGCCTCGCTCGGCAACAAATGCTCCGCGCTTGTGGTGAAGAAGGGCGGCGTCAAGAGTGTAGGGGATCTGGAAGGCAAAAAAATCGGCTATGTACCCGGTACAATGCATGAAATCCTGCTGCGGGAAACGCTCACCCGTGCCGGGCTCAATCCCGATAAGGACGCCAAGCTTGTCCGTATCGACTTCTTCGACATGGGAACCGCCCTCAGCCGGGGCGACATTGACGCCTACCTGTCCGGCGAACCTCTGCCCACGCTGGCGAAGCGGCAAGGCTACGGGGAGATTCTGGCCTATCCGTATTATGGTGAAGGCATCGGGGCTATCAACAGCGGTATGATCGTGCGGCGCGATTTTGTGGAGAAAAACCCGGAACGCGTGATGGAAATGCTCCGCGCCCATCGGAAGGCTACCGAACAATGCATGTCCGACAAGGCGTTTTGGCTCGAAACATCGTCGAAGATGTTCGGCGTAGAGCTTGACGTGCTGCGTGACGCCGCCGATAACATGGAGCTCGTGTGGGATATGGACGATACCTTCATGAAGCAGCTTTCCGCCCTCGGTAAGCGTATGGTGGAACTGGGCATCATCAAGAAGGAACCCGACTATAACGCATTGGTGGATCGCCGCTTCGTGGACGCCCTGCGCCAAGGTCAGTAAGGCGCCATGAAGACGGCGGGCAAGGAGCGGGAGTCCGGGAGATGCGGGGAAGTGCCCTGTGAGGGCTCTTTTAAGCCGATAGCGGGATCCGGCGAAAGAGGTTTCGCTGGGGAGCCGCCTTGCCGGAGTACTGCGGGAGCGGCCCCAGAGGGGCGGTCGCGTGGAAACTCGTCAAGAGCTTTCGGAAGCCTTGCCGGGACGTGGCTCTCGAAGAGGCGCATCCTCCCTTGCCTCCTTCCGCTGATCCTGTTCATTTGTTGGAACTTGGCAACATCCAGCGGCCTTGCTCCGGAATATCTTCTGCCGTCGCCGAGGACGGTCTGGGAAACGGTGTGCGCGTATATGGGCGCGGTATCGGAAGGGTATGCGGATGCCTATGCCGGGCGTTTCTGGGGCGATCTGTCCGCAAGCCTGGGGCGCGTGGGAAGCGGCTACTTGTTGGCGGTGATCCCCGGCGTGGCGCTGGGTCTGGCTTCAGGGCGGAGTCCCGCTCTGGCGAGCCTGCTTTCACCGATTATCAACGGGGTACGCGCCGTGCCGGGTATAAGCTGGCTCCCCCTGGCACTGTTGTGGCTTGGCATCGGCTTCCGGGCCACCGTGTTCCTGATCGCGCTTGCTGGCTTCTTTCCGGCTTACCTCAACGCGGCGGCGGGGGCGGCCTCAGTGCCTCCGGTACTCATCAGGGCGGGCCGGATGCTTGGATTCGGGCGGCGGGCCATTTTTTTCCGGGTCGTGATTCCGTCCGCCATGCCGCAGGTGCGGACGGGTTTGCGGGTGGCGCTCGGCATGAGTTTTTCGTATTTGGTACTCGGCGAACTGACAGGCGTTCCGGACGGCCTCGGTGCAATGATTATGGACGCGCGGCTGGCCGGGCGCGTGGATCTGCTGGTTTCGGGCATCATTCTGATCGCGCTGGTGGGGTGGCTATGCGACGTGTTGCTTATGAGGGCGCTGTCGGCGGTCTCGGTGAGCCTGAGGCGGCAGTAAAGCCTTTTTTTGCCTGTTCCGGAATATGGAAATCCTTCCGCAAGGGCGGTGAATCACGGCTTGTACTGCCCGGCGTATCGGTTGCTATTCCCCGTGGTGGCGTATTGGCCCTGATCGGGGCTTCGGGATGTGGCAAGACGACATTGTTGAATATCCTCGCCGGGTTCGATGCGCCCGACGCGGGCACAGTGACGCTGGAAGGCAGGCCTTGCGGTGGCCCCGGCCCGGATCGGGCGGTAGTGTTTCAGGAGCCCGCGCTGTTCCCGTGGCTGACGGCGCTGGAAAACGTGGAGATCGGACTTGAGGCCGCGGGTATCCCATCCGCCGCTCGGCGTGCGCGGGCTCTCGACATGCTGACACTGACCGGGCTTTCCGGTCGGGAGAATCAGATTCCGGCAGAGCTTTCCGGTGGCCAGAAACAGCGGGTTTCGCTCGCTCGGGTATTGGCCCTATCGCCGCCCGTACTGCTCATGGACGAACCGTTCGCCGCTCTGGACGCCATCACGCGTGAACAGATGCAGTTACTGCTGGTGACTTTACATGCGCGTATCGGCATGGGGATCATTCTTGTGACGCACGATGTGGAAGAGGCGTTGCTGCTTGGCGATGAGGTATGCGTTATGGCTCCCGGGCAGGGCATCGTGGCTTCCCGCCGTGTGGAGGTTCCCCGAACTGGTGATGTTACCGATCGGAAACTACTGCGGGAGTTGAAGACGATCTTACGGCAAAGTATGGCAGGGCAGGGTGGTCCTTTGTTGCTGTCATGAAAAGGCACTTAGGGGAAACCCACTCAAAGGTATGCCCAAAAAGCCCTCCCGGCACACCACCGAGAGGGCTTTCATTTACCCTTCCCCTTGTACCGGGAGCGTTGTTCGCCGGACAGAGGAAGCTTTTCCCTCATCACGGTTCCGTTCCCCTATCTCAGCGTGTAATCCCGCCTCAGCCGGGAAAGTGCCGCCTCCGTATGGCTTCCGGTCATTTTTATTTGTCTATGAATCACCCAGCCGGATTTTACCCCGTTCCGCAAGATCAGCAATATACTCTAATTCTCGACGGTGAATTTATTTTTAGTACCTGTACATCCATCGTTTACAGAGCGTCTTTAATCAAGTGAAATAAAGTATTTTAATGTGGGAAGTGTACAACAAACACAATTTGCTTTTTGATCGAATGCGGCTATACTGGTCCAGTAGAGTTAGAAAAGCCCTTTTTAATTTCTAGTACTCACTTTTATTGATGCAAGGGGGTAGTCCTATATGGATTTATTCAGCATACCGCATTTGCTCATCGTACTGTTGGTTGTGATGGTGTTGTTCGGCACGAATAGGTTGCCTGAAATCGGGGCGGGGCTCGGCAAGGCTATCAGAAACTTCAAACAGGCCTCCAGCGAGCTGGACGAAGTGGATGCCACCTTCAAAAAAGATGAAAAGGATATTACGAAGTAGGGTGACCAGCCCCTGACATTTTTGGTATCTTTTTGTAGAGGATGCCTAAAGACCAGGCGGGGGGGGACCTTCGTTTTGGCTTTGTGCCTTAGTCTCAGTCCTTATCAAACCCTTTGCCCAAAGCCGTTTTTTGTAAATGGCTACGTTGCGGAGGGAAAATGCATCAACGTAGCACTGCTATGCCTTCATCCTTTGAGCAAGAAATTCGACTTTTGTTGGACGCGATTTCGTGAGTTTGAACCTAAAAAGGAAGGGAGGAGGATTAACACAGTGCGCGATTCGTCGCACCTCTTTTCTTCATATTGGTGCACCATATAAAAGCCCCGGAGATTTCTCCCCGGGGCTTTCTGTCAAGGAAACACCCCCATACGCGTGGGAAAGACTTTTTGAAGGACTCCCTCGTTTCCCAAAGCTTCCGCATGTTGAGTATGAGCACTTCATAACATAACAAGAGATTGCGCAGGGATATGCCCATGCGCCTGAACATATCCGCCGTGTTATTTCCTTGGGTCGCAAATGGCGATGCGAGTTGGTCCTTTAGAAATGTTCGGATTAAGGCGGTCAGATGTTGACGTTAACAATAGTCATACACCTGCGTGCTGGCCAAAAGAACAAAGGGGAGCCTGTTCGGGATATTTCTATCCGGCATGTCCTGATCAACGCATTGAGGCATGACATAAGGCGGATATGGCAAGGCAACCGGAGTTACCCATATCATTCATTACGATAAATAAGCCCATCCATTCCATTAGAAAGGCTTGGGAAAAAATCCGTAATCCGTAAGAGGACTGCTCCGTAATAGAGTATAATCCTTACCTATTGGTATCACGCCTCTTTGCCGAACTGGGCCATGCGCAGGCCTGTTTCCTTATAATGATCGCGCAGAGCGGTTTCCACATGTTTGACGTCGCGGGAGTAGACGGCCTCGGCCACGGCATGGTGGCGGTCGGCGTATTCCCTTGGCGTGAACATGGTGATCCAGTGCTGATAATAAAGGTACTTGGATATGGTCGCACAGGAGGTGCGGGCCATTTCCACGAGCCGGGTATTGTCACAGGCCATGAAGAGGGTGGCGTGGAACAGCTCGTCGATTTCGGCAAGCTCGTCGAGTTTGGTGGCGTAGCTGATCTTCCCTTCCATCTGCCGGACGACGGATCGGAAGGTTTCCATGTTCGCCTCGGTCCAGAGCGGCAGGGATTCGGCGACGCCCGCCCCTTCGAGGATACCCGCGACGACGTAGCTGTCGTAGATTTCCTTTCCGGTCATCTGCCTGACGTGTTTGCCCTTTTGCGGCTCAGAGGTGATCAGCCCCTCCTGAACGAGCACTTGTAGCGCTTCCCGGATGGGGGCTCGGCTGATCCCGAGCTGTTCAGAGAGGACGGCCTCTTTGACAGGAGCGCCGATTTCCAGCGTGCCTTTACGGATAAGTGAGCGGATATAGCTGGTTACCTGATTACAATATGTTTGCTTCGTAAAATCCATTGATGCTCCGAACAGATGCGGGGCTTGAGAAGAGTTGCCCTATGCGGTTTCGTCATGCGGTTCGCGATAGAGTTCTACGTGGTTTCGGCATGTCGCGCAAGGCTGGGAGTTGTCTTTTGAGAAGCGGTTGCGCACGGTTCATGAGGGGAGGACACTTTGGGGAAATAGGGAAGGACGGAAGCCGTAGGAAAAGGCTCGCGCCGCGGGGCACTGGGAAGGCCGCTTTCGGGGGACGAAGAAGGCCGGAGCCTCTCCGCTGATGTATGCGGAAAGGCTCCGGCCGGGGGGAGCATGGACTCAATAAAAGGCGGTTAGGCGCGGAAGGTGGGCAGGTAGGCATACAGCGCCGGGGAGCCGCCGGTGTGGAGGAACAGCACGTTGGAGCCCTTGGGGAAGTATCCCTTGCGGGCCAGATCGATAAGGCCGGACATGGCCTTGCCGGAGTAGACGGGGTCGAGCAGGATGCCTTCCGTGCGGGCGAGCATTTTGACGGCTTCGACCATGGCGTCGGTGGGCAGGGAGTAGCCGGGGCCCACGTAGTCGTCGAAGGCTACGACTTTTTCGGCGGGCACACGGGCTTCGGCACCGATATATTCGAGGGTTTCATTGGCGAGGTTGAGGACGGCGGCCTCCTGAACGGGCTTCTTGCGGTTGACGCCGATGCCGGTGACCGGGATGCCCGCGTTGTTGCCGACCATGCCCGCGATGATGCCCGCGTGGGTGCCAGCGCTGCCGCTCGGGACAACCATGTGGTCAATGGCGAGGCCGCGGTCGAAGAGCTGGCGCAGAACTTCCTCGGCGCAGCTCACATAGCCGAGAGCGCCGATTTTGTTGGAAGCGCCGCCGGGCACAATATAGGGCTTTTTGCCTTCGGCACGCAGCTTTTCGGCGAGCTTTTCCATTTCGCCGAGCATGTTGGAGCCGCCGGGGACCACGGTGACGGACTTCACGCCGAGAAGCTGGAACAGGAAGTTGTTGCCCGAGGCTTCGGGGTTGTAGCTGTCCTTCACGCGTTCTTCAAGGACGAGGTGGCAGTCGAGGCCTTCCTTGACGGCCCAGGCGAGGGTCAGGCGGCAATGGTTGGACTGCACGGCGCCGCAGGTGATGATGGTGTCCGCGCCCTGATTGATCGCGTCGGCCATGCTGAAGTCGAGCTTACGGGTCTTGTTGCCTCCGGCGGTGCCGGGAAGCAGGTCATCGCGCTTGATGTAGATGTTGATGTCCGCGCCGAGAGCTTTGGAGAAGTTGGGAAGCGCTTCCAGAGGCGTAGGTTCGGTCACATAGCCGCGACGGGGAAACTTGGCGAGATTCATAATGGTCTCCTGTGGGTATGAAGTGCTGCTGCCGCAGCGTTCCTTGATGTATTTTTCTAAATGTCGACATTCGACAATTTGGTTGTGCCACCGGCTCTCCATCTTGTCAAGAGCCTTTCTCCGAGAAAATCTTCTTGTCCTATTTTCTGTTATTCCAAAAAGTTACAGTATAATCCAGAGAATGGTGCAGCCGTGCTGGGCACGGGGGCACGTACCGGGCGATTCCGCCGAGAGAGGAACCGGAAAGAGCGCCGGTTCTCGGGGCGGGTTCGCGTTTTCTTTTCCTCCGCGTCGTCCTGGGCCGGAAGAGACGTAAGCCGGGCCGCAAACGGCGGAGACAGTGTCTCATTTACTCCGTACGTTGGTGGGGCCGGGGGCGTTTCTGGAATCAGACGACGGCGAGCACTTCGATTTCAACCAGCCCGCCGAGGGGCAATTCCTTGACCGCCACGCAGGAACGGGCGGGAGGATTCTCGGCGAATACTTTGGAGTATTCCGCGTTGACCAATGGGAAATCCGCCATGTTGGTAATGAACACGGTGGTTTTGACCACGTTTTCAATGCCCGCCCCGGCTGCGGCGAGAAGGGCCCGGATGTTCTTCAGGCTCTGTTCCGTCTGGGCCGCGACACCTTCGGGGAGCTTGCCCGTGGCGGGATCGATGCCGAGCTGTCCGGAGCAGTACAGGGCCTCGCCGGAGCGGACGGCTTGGGAGTAAGGGCCGATGGCTGCGGGCGCATCGGCGGTGGAGAGGATGGTTTTCATAGTGTTTTCCTTTGGGTTCCTATGAATATGGACGGCGTGGGTTGCGCCGGTTGGGACGGTCAGCGGAGCTTTTCGGGGGCGAAGGCCCTGACCAGCTCCCGTGCGAGGATGTCGGTGGCATCGATGAGCGGGACGCCGCCGAGTTCCTTTTCAGGGAGCGCGAGCGGGATCTCGGTGCAGCCGAGGATGATCGCGTCGGCGTTTCCGGCAAGGCGGCGGGCTTCATCCAGAAGATCGGCGCGGGCGCGCTCTGTGACCGGATTCCGGGCCTTGATGCCGTACTCGCGGTTGCTGATGGCCTCCTGTACCCGGGCGCAGCCGTCCGGGGCGGGATGCAGGGCCTCCAGACCGGCGCGTTCGAGGCTGTCCTGATAGAGCCGGGTTTCCAACGTCGCCAGCGTGCTCAGGATGCCGACACGCGCGCCTTCCCCGCAGCGTTGCCGCACATGGCGGACCACGGCGTCGATCATGTGCACGAAGCGCACGGGCCGCCCGGTCGCGTTGAGCTTTTCGAGGGCCGCGTCCAATATCCTCGGGCTGTGGGCCGTGTTGCAGGGCATACCGATGACGGTCGCTCCGGCCCGCGCCAGTTCCGCCATGATGTCCCCTATGGCCTCGCCGGGATTGTCCGCGGTCTTGCCGAGCAGGAAGGCCGGGCGCTCCCCGATCCGGTCGGGGAAGGAATAGAGCATGACCGGCAAGTGTTCTTGATCCGCCTCGGCTCTGGTGTGGTCAAAGAGCTTGCGCGTCAGATCAAGCCCCGCATGGGGCCCGACGCCGCCGACGATGCCGATCCGTTCATCCTGTCGCATGGTTGTCTCCGGTTCCCGCCGCGGAAGGGAATTTTCCGCGGCGTTCGCCGCCCGGGAAGGTTTCCGGGCGGGTTATTCGGCCGCAGCGAGCCGTTCGCCGCGTTCGGGGTCGAAATCGCTTTCCAGCTTTGAAACAAACAGGGCGCCCGTGGCGTCGCCAAGCACGTTGATGGTGGTGCGGGCCATGTCCATGATGCGGTCGACGCCGGCGACGAGAGCGATGGCTTCCAGCGGGATGCCCACCTGTGTGAAGACCATCGTGATCATGATGAGGGCCGCGCCGGGCACGCCCATGGAGCCGATGGAGGCGAGGACGGCGAGCAGGATGACGGTGAGCTGCCTATCGAGCGGCATGGGGATGCCGTAGACCTCGGCGGCGAAGATGGCGGCGATGCCCATGTAGATGGCCGCGCCGTCCATGTTGATGGTGTTGCCGAGCGGGATGGAGAAGGAAGACACGGACCGGGACGCGCCGAGCTTCTGAACGCTGAGGAGCGTGGTGGAGAGGGCGGCGGCGCTGGAGCAGGTGGTGAAGGCGATCATCATCGGGGAGGCGAGGCCCTTGAGGAAGCGGCTGGGGGTAAGGCCCGTGACCTTCACGCAGGGGAGATAGACGATGAGGATCTGAAGGATGCAGGCGAGATACATGACGAGCACGAGCTTGATGAGCGGCAGAAGCACGCTGAGCCCGTGCATACTTACGGTGTAGGCCATGAGGCCGAACACGCCGATGGGCGCGTAGAGCATGACGAAGCCCGTGACCTTGATCATGACGTCGGCCGCGCCGTCGAAGAAGTGGAGCACCTGCTTGCCCTTGTCGCCGATGACGCTGAGGCCGAAGCCGAAGAGCAGGGCGAAGAAGATGATCTGGAGCATGTTGCCCTTGGAGAGAGCCTCAATGGGGTTGATCGGGACGATGTTCAGGAACACGTCGATGAGCGTGGGCGGGGCGACTTCCTTGGCCTTGAGGCCTTCCGTGGAAATGGACAGCCCGCTGCCGGGCTGGAAGATGTTGGCGAGCACGAGGCCGATGACCACGGCGACGGCCGTGGTAACGAGGTAATAGGCCAGCGTCTTGCCTGCTACGCGCCCGAGCTTGCTTACGTCGCCGACGCTGGCCGCACCCGCGACGAGGGTGGTCAGCACGAGCGGCACCACGACCATGCGCACCAGATTGATGAACAACTGGCCTACGGGCTTGTACCATGAGGGATCAAGCCCCATCGCTGGGGTCAATGCCCCGGCGGCGATGCCGAGAACCATACCGATAGCCATCTGCGTTGGCAGACTCATCCGGGAACCCTTCATATGCTTCCTCCGTCTTTTCCCGCAGGATTGCGGGCTTGTTTGCCGAACCGCAACGCTTGAGAGCGTGCTTTGCGGTGTCTTTCCTCGTAGTATCTTGTCGATTGTATAAATGTCGACAATCGTTCATTCCGTTTTTCACATAAGAGTCAGGCCGTGTCAATACGGTGGACGGTTTTTTTCATAAACTTTTTTAATACACTTATATTACATTAAAAATAAATTGTTCCCGGATGCCTTCCCGCCGCTCTTTTGCTCAGAAATGCGGCGAGAAGTTCAGGATGGCTTGAAAGGAGATACGGCTTCGGCTGTGGGGATCGGTTCAGGATATTTTGTATAAAAATATAATAAATACAAATGTATAAATAGATATGTTTAAACGTTTCGGCTTTGCATAGGGAAAATCATCAGCATATTTTTATTTTTATAAATAAATACAATAACATAATAGTATTCTTGTGCCGATGTACAGCCTTCTTTTTATGCGGATGCGGCAAGAGGTCTTGATTCTTTTTTCACGGAGTCCTATACCTCATATTGTCTATTATCGAATGTCGACAATAGAACAAAATACAGGCAACGCACAGGCGGATAAGAAGGAGTGCCTCATGCAGGAAAAGAAGCTTGAGATGTACGGCGGATTGTTCGGCGGCCTGATCCCTCTCATCGTACTGGTGGGAGGGCTCGTCTGGCTGTCGGTTGCGGAGCGGGGCGGCACCAAGCCCTTTTGGGCTTGCGCGTGGATCGCGCTGTGCGTTGGGATCTTCTTCGCTAAAAACAAAGAGGAATACTGCAAAGCGGCGATGCGGGGCATCGGCGACCGCACGGGCATCGTCATTGTTACGGCGTGGCTGCTGGCCGGGGTGTTCGGCAAGCTCATGGCCGCAGGGGGGCTTGTCCAGGGGCTTTTGTGGATGGGCATGACGACCGGGGCGCAGGGCGGCGTCTTCGTGGTGCTGGTCTTTCTTGCCGCGATGCTGTTCGCCCTCGGCACGGGCACGAGCACCGGCACCTGCATTGCCCTGTCGCCGGTGCTGTATCCGGCGGGCTATTTCCTCGGGGCGGACCCGGCCATGCTTGGGCTGGCCATCCTGTCCGGCGCGGCTTTCGGGGACAACCTCGCGCCCATCTCCGACACCACCATCGTCTCGGCCTACACACAGGGGGCCGAAATGCGCGACGTGGTGCGCAGCCGTTTCCCGCTGGCCATTTCCGCGGCGTCCATTTCCGCCGTGGTGTTCCTTGTGTTCGGCGGAGGCGGCGAAGTGCGTCCCCTTCCCGAAATGCAGGCCAGCCTGAACCCGTCAGGCTTGTTCATGCTTTTGGCGCTTGGGATTGTCGTCATCTCGGCGCTCAAGGGGCGGCACATCATTGAATCGCTCATTTACGGCAACGTTGCCGCCGCGTTCGTTGGCATGTTGATCGGAACCATCCGGCCCGCCGACATCTTCAGCGTCCCCGCCGCGAAGGGAGGCTCCACGGGCCTCATTCAGGCCGGGATAGACAACGTGGTCGGCGCGATCATCTTTGCGATCCTGATTCTGGCGGTGACGCAGATATTGGTGGAATGCGGCATCATGCGGCGCATTCTGGACTTCGCCCAGAGCACGCTGGTTGCCACCGTCCGGCAGGCCGAACTCTTCATCGTCGGCGTGACCATTCTGGCCTCGATCCCCATTTCCGCCAATGCCCCGGCGGAACTGTTGGTGGGTCCGAGCATCGTGCGGCCTTTGGGCGAGCGTTTCGGCCTCGCGGCGGCGCGGCGCGCCAACCTCATGGACTGCGCGGTGTGCACGATCTTCTTTGTCCTGCCGTGGCATATCGCGGTGGCGGCGTGGTACGGAGCGCTTTACAGCGCGGCGGAAACCTATGTCATCCCCGCCCCGCCCATCAGCGCGGCCCTGTACAACCCCTATTCATGGGCACTGCTCGCGGTGCTGCTGTTCTCCGCCTTCACCGGCTGGAACCGCAAGTACGCCAAGGATGAAGCGCCCGCCGCATGACTTTGACAGGGCTTTGCCCCGGAACCAAGCCGAGCGGAGGGGAGCTACCTCCGCACTCCGCAAGGGGCGGGCCACCCTTCCAGCGCTGCTCGCCCCTTGATCCGACATGAGCGCATCCTGCCGTGACAGGATGCGCTCAGATCTTTTTCACTTTCAAAGAAGTTACGCTGGTTATCCGGCTGCGATTTCGCGGACGGCCCTGACAAGCAGTTCCGCTTCCTCTTCGGTGTTGTACGGCGCGAATCCGACCCTGATCCAGCCGCCGATCCGGTCTACGCCCACCCTGTGGGCGAGCGTTTCCGCGTAATAATCCCCATCGGCGGCAAAGATGCCGTATCGGTCGCAGAGTTTCCGGCATACGTCGCCGGGCTGCTGCCCTTCCAGCGTAAAGGCGACGGTGGCGGTCTTGGGGCCTTCGGACTGGTACAGCTTCAGGCCGGGGACATCCGTGAGCCCTTGCCGGATGATGCCGGCGAGGGCGTTTTCGTGCCGTTCGATGCGCTCGAAGCCGGAGACGAGGCGTTCGCGGCGCGTGGAACCGGTGCCGAGCCCGGCGATGAAGTCCACGGCGGGCACGATGGACGCAATGGCCTCATGGCTCTGCGTCCCGGTTTCGAGCTTGCCGGGGGCCGTGGAGGGAGCCGGATGCAGGCGGTAGGTGTCGAGCGCCTCAAACACGTTCTTTCGGATTGCCGCGATGCCGATATGTCCCCCGAAAAACTTGTAGACGGAACAGAACAGCATGTCCGCGCCGATGGCGTCCATGTCGATGGCCTTGTGCGGGGCGATGTGCACGGCGTCCACGGAGAGCAGCGCGCCTACCTCGCGGCAGCGCCGGGAGATGCGGGCGACGTCGTTGATGGTCCCGACGGCATTGGAAGCGTAGCCCACGGCGACAAGCCTTGTTTTCGGGTTGACGATGGCGTCAAGATCGGAAAGATCGAGCGTCAGGGCTTTGGGATCCACCGGCAGATGGCGCACCACGATGCCCCGGTCGCGGGCGGAGAGAATCCACGTGTCGATGTGCGAATGGTGATCCATCTCCGAGACGACGATTTCGTCGCCGGGATTCCAGCTTCGGGACAGCGCCCGGGATACGGCGAACATGTTTGAGGTGGCGTTGGCTCCGAAGGCGATTTCGTTGGGCGCACAGGCCAGCAGATCCCCCAGCGCGGCCTTGGCGGATTCGATGAGGGTTTCCGTCTCTTCGCTGCTCGGGAACTTGCCGTGGGTGTTGGCTACGCCACGGCGCATGTAGTTGGTCATGGCCGTGATAGCCGTGGCGACGACCTGCGAACCGCCGGGGCCGTCCAGATAGACGGCCTTGTTGCCGTTGTGGAGACGGCACAGGGCCGGGAACAAGCTTCTGATTTCCTGAATGGGATAGATGTCGTTCATGATTGTGTTCCTTTTCCGTTCATGGTCGGCGGGGCGGGACGTTTCCTTTGATGAGGCAGTGAAAGAGGGTGAATCTGCCGGATTTGCGGGGGGTGCGGGCCATCCTCCCGGCTTACGCCGGAACGAACTCCTCCCGCGCCGCCTCCCCGTCAGTCAAAAGTCTTGGGACGGGTGGGGTCCGGGGGAGGGACAACCTTTCTTCAGAAAGGTTTCCCTCCCCCCGGCACATCGTGTTCCCCAACGTCCCGTTACAGCCCGAGAAGCCGGGCGGCGTTGTCGTACAGGTTGGCTTTCAGGGCGTCGGGCTCGAAAGGCTGTGCACACCAGCCCTTGTAGCACTGCTCGAAGCCGCGCAGGGGGTAGGCGCTGGCGTAGAGCGTGCGGTACTTCAGGTAGCTGTTGGCGGCCTTCACATAGTCGCGGGCATAGGGCCAGCCGGGGATATACAGGTAGCAGTCAGGCATCAGGTAGACGTTGGGGCAGCGCATGGCGACGGCGAGCATGCTCTGCACCTGCGGCCAGCCGCCGTGCGAGATGCAGATTTTCATGTTAGGGTACTTGTTGGCGACATGCTGGATAGTGATCGGATCGGAATAGCTCAGATCCGGTCCGTAGCAAAAGCTCAGGGAAATCAGCGTGATGCCGCCAAGCTCATTCACCTTCTCATAAACGGGATCGATGATTGGATCATCGGGCTTCAGGGACGGGTCGCACCAGCCCGCTTCAAGGCTGATCCCGCGGAATCCCCAGTCGCGGATGCAGCGGGTCACTTCATCCACGGCGTCGGGCGCATTGGGATCGATGCCCGCAAAGCCGAAAAAGCGGTTCGGATCTTTCTGGATGAACTCGCGGATGTCGGCGTTGTCGACGAAGCCGCTGGGCCCGCAGTTGCGCCCGATGATCCCGGCCTTGTCGATGCCGTTGGCCTCCATTTCCTGAAAGAACAAGTCCATGTCGCCCTTGTCGGCGGATGGGATGGGGTCTTTGCCGGTCTCGTAGGGATCGATATAGGCGGGATCGTGGGAACCGTCGTGTCCGCCGAACATGCCGCCGGTGGTAAGGAAGCTCTTGAAGGGGGGACGGATGCGAAAGTCGAAGAGCATGGTCTTTCTCCTCAGGATGAAGGGTTACAGCGTGAGCGCCGCTTCAAAGCCGCTGTGGACGGCGTCCATGATTTTCGCCGTCTTGCGGCAGTCGCCAACGGCGACGCAGGGGCAGTCCAGCGCGGCGGAGAGTCCGTCGGACAGGGCGTTGTCGGGGCGGCAGCCCACGGCGACGACGAGGGTGTCGAAGCCGGAGAGGGTTTCCTCCCGGCCTTTTTCGTTGCGGACGGTGACGGCGTTGCCCGCGCCGATGGAAAGGATTTCGTTGCCGGGCCGCAGTTTGATGCCAAGGGAGGCCATGCGGCGCAGCAGGAGCACGCGGGCGCACCATTCCATATCCTTGGCGAGCTGCGGCAGCATCTCGACCACGGTGACGGAGCGGCCCTGCGCCGCGAGGTATTCGGCGGTTTCGCAGCCGATGAGCCCTCCGCCGAGCACGAGGACGTTCTTGCCCGCTTCGGCTCCGCTCAGAATGTCCTGCGCGGTGACGGCTCCGGCGGCGGAGGCGCAGAAACGGGGGACGACGGGCAGACTGCCCGTGGCCACGATCACGGCGTCGGGGGACAGGTTGCGGACGCTTTCCGGCGTGGCCTCGCACGAGAAGCGGAACGTCACGCCCGCGCGCTGGGCCTTGCCGTACAGGTAATCCGAAATGAGGCGCAGATCTTCCTTGTGCGGGGGGACGGCGGCAAGGCTGATCTGCCCGCCGTGCCGATCCGAGCGTTCGAGCAGGATGACCTCATGCCCCCGCTCGGCGGCGGTGGCGGCGGCCATGAGCCCGGCGGGTCCGGCTCCCACGACGACCACCCGGCCCGGCGTTTCCGCCTTCGGGACGGCGGGCATGGAGGCTTCCCGGCCCGAGAGCGGGTTGAGGGCGCAGGTGATGGGGATCATCTTGTCGGCGTTGCCCACGCAGCCCTGCCCGCAGGCCACGCAGGGGCAGATCTCGTCCTTGCGCCCGGCGGTGTATTTTTCCACCAGATGCGAATCCGCGATGAGCGCGCGGCCCATGATGGCGAAGTCCGCTAGACCGTCGCGTACGACCCGTTCGGCGGTGTCGGCGTCGGAAATCCGGCCCGTGAGCATGACCCGCGCCCTGTCCCCGAGCGCTTCCTTGACAGCGGCGCTGGTGGCGGCGTTCCACGCCTTGGGCATACAGGTGGGGGGCGTCATCAGCTCGAAGCAGTATTGCATGCCCGCCGTGATGTCGAAGGCGTTGACGCCCGCGTCCGTGAGGGTGCGGCACAGCTCGACGGTGGTGCCGAGGTCGATACCGTTCCCGGTAGGCACGTCCTCCACGGAGGTATGGCGGTAGAGGATGGGGAAATCCCCGCCCACGGCGGCGCGGACGGCGCGGACAACTTCGGCGGGAAAGCGCAGGCGCTTGGCGAGCGATCCGCCGTAGCCGTCGGCGCGGCGGTTGGTGAATGCGGACACGGCCTGTTCGAGCAGGTAGCCGCTGGCCCCGTGGATTTCCACGGCGTCGAACCCGGCGGCCTTGGCGCGCAGGGCGGCCTTGGCCCACGCGTCCGCGAGGCGGGCGAACTCGGCCTCATCAAGGGTGATGGCGTTGTCGGGCTCAAACACGCCCGGAATGACGCCCATGACCCGGCGGGGCATGTGGGAATATTCGGGATGCGCGCGGCCCCCGCCGTGCTGGAGCTGGATGGCGACGGCGGCCCCGTGGGAGTGGACGCGTTCCGCGAGCAGGCGCAGGCCGGGGATGAAACGGTCATCGCTGATGTCCAGCCCGTGCAGGAAAGTCTTGCCGGAAACGTCGATGGAGGTGGCCTCCACGATGACCAGCCCCACGCCGCCTTTGGCCCTCTCCTCATAATAGGAGAGCAGCCGTTCCGTCACATAGCCGCCGTCCACGGCCATGTCGGTCACCATCCCCGGCAGGACGAAACGGTTCCTGACCGTCAGGGTATGGATGTTCATGGGGGTCAGTGAAACAGGGGTATGCATCTACGACTCCTTCCTTTCATTCGGCAGCTTCTTCGGCATCGTTTTCCACGCGCAAGGCGACAGCCCTACCCATACCGGCAACACGCAAAGCCAGCATGAGGAATTCGATAAACACAAAAAATTTAGGGGTATGGGTGAGGGGTTGGGAGGGGGAAGGGCCCCTTTTCCAAAAGGGGCCCTTCCCCCTCCCAATTTCCCCTCGACCCTACTCAATACCCAGCAAACGGGCGGCGTTGCCGTAGAGGGAAAGCTCAAGGGCTTCCGGGTCCCACGGGCGCTTCTTCCAGCCTTCGATGGTCTGCTTCAGGCTGCGTTCGGGATAGGTGCTGCCGAAAATGGTACGGTACTTGAGGAAGGAGTTCGCCGCCTCAATATACGTATCCGCAAAGGGCATGCAGTCGATGTACACATAGCAGTCGGGAACCAGATAGACGTTGGGGCAGCGCATGGCGACGGCAAGCATCCGTTCCACATGCGGCCAGCAGCCGTGGGCTACGACGATTTTCATGCCGGGGTACCTGGTGGCGACGTGCTGCACGATGACCGGGTCGGAATAGGTCAGGTCGGGGCCGAGGGCCGCGCTGACGCTCATGACGAGGATGCCGCCGAGCTCGGCGCACTTGTCATAGACGGGCGTGAAGATCGGATCGTCGCCCTTCAACGGCGGGTTCAGCCAGCCCGGATCGACGCTGATGCCCTTGAAGCCCATCTTGGAGATGCAGCGCTCCACTTCTTCGACAGCGCCTTCCTCGCGGGGGTTGATCCCGGCGAAGGGGAAGAAGCGGCCCGGATACTTTTGGGTCAGCTCATACAGTTCGTCGTTGTCCACGATGCCGAAATCGTCGGCATGGCGGCCCATGAGCACGGCCTTGACGATGCCGTTGTCGTCCATTTCCTTGACGAAGGCGTCCATGTCATGGGCGTCGGCGGTGATGTTGGGCTCGCGCCCAAGCTCGAAAGCTCCCCATTCGGCGGGATCTTCGGGCAGAGGACGCCACGGCTTGTACAGGCTCAGCTTGAGGAAACTCTTGTAGGGGGGACGGGCACGGAAATCGATGATCATGGCGGATTCCTTTGTTTGCGGGGGTGGCCCCGTTCGGTGGTTAGCGGCGGCTTGAGCTTCCCGATGATTTGGGGCGCGGGGAGGGGGAAGCTCCCCGCGCTGCCGGGGCTACTTCAGCAGACCGGCTTCCTTGTAGTAGCGGACGGCGCCGGGATGCATGGGCGCGCCGGTGTCCTTGGCGGCCTTTTCGGGCGTGCAGTCGGCCCACGTCGCGCAGCCCTTTCTGATGTCGTCAAGATTTTCGATAAACGCCTTGGTCAGCCTGTATACGGTTTCCTCGTCGAGGTCGGCGCGCACGGTGAGTTCGTTGCATTCGGTTACGGTCGGGATGTCCTTGCCCACCATGCCCTTGAACAGGGAGCCGGGGATGGTGCCCTTGCCGAGGCCGTGCTTCTTGGCGACGTCGTCCATGATCTTTTCGTCGACGGGGAGCCATACGAGGTCGACGTTCTGGGCGATTTCGGTGAAGAACCACGATTCGCCGGGCCCGACCCATACGATGGCGTCAAGCTGGCCGTCCTTGGTCATATTCACGATGTCATCGAAGTTATTGGAATACAGCTTGCCGCCCCACGACTGGATGTCCTTGTAGGTGAAGCCGTAGCTTTCAAAAATCCAGCCGCAGAACACTTCGCCGGAGCCGCCGACCGCGCCGTAGGCGAGGCGGACGGGCATCTTGGAGTCGCGGAGCTGCGCGATGGAGGTGATGCCGGACTTCTTGGTCACCACGAAGTGGAATCGGGCGGTGTCGTTGAGGTTGGCGTAGGCGGCGATGTTGGGGAACGCCTTCTTGTAGGGGGCGGTCCCCTTAATGGCGGCCATGTTCATGGTGTGCATGCCGATGGACAGATCCGCCTTCTTCTGTTGGAGCTGGATGACGTTGGAGGTGGAGTTGCCGGGCAGCATGGTGACTTCATAGTTGGGGTTGGCATCGGTGAACGCTTTGGCGACGAGGCCGACGCCGAGGTACCAGCCGCCGGACACGGGGCCGGACACGGCAGTCAGCCGGGTCTTTTCGGCAAGGGCGGCGGAGGGGAGCAGTGCGACGGCCAGGGCCACGGCAGCGGCTATAAGGTTTGTACGCATGGATGGAACCTCCAAGGGTTAGGGTTTGCTATTCATTCCGGGACGGTCAGGCGGCCGCGACGGGGGAACCGCCCTTTCTGAGGCGCTGTGCGAACAAGACTATAAGGAGGCTGGAAAGGCCGATGGTATCCGTGATGAGGCCGGGGAAGATGAGCATGAGCCCGCTGGCGAGCAAGAGTGCACGTTCCCAGAGGCGGCAGCGGACGAGGAGCCAGTTTTGCATCCCGGAGGCTATGCCGATGACGCCGATGAGGGCTGAAGCGAAGGCCGTGGCGATCTCGGTCGTGGAACCCTGCATGAGCAGGGCGGGCTCGAACACGAACATGAAGGGGATGATGAAGGCCACGATGCCCAGCTTCATGGCTGTCACCCCTGTCTTCATAGCGTTGGTTTCCGCGATGGCGGCCCCCGCGAAGGCCGCGAGGCACACGGGCGGCGTAATCACGGAAAGGATGGCGTAAAAATACACGAACATATGCGCGGCGATGATCGGGACGCCCGCCTTCATGAGGGCCGGAGCGCCGAGCGTGGCGACGATGATGTACGCCGGGGCCGTGGGCACGCCCATGCCGAGGATGATGCAGGTGACCATCAGCATGGCCATGAGCAGCAAAAGGTTGCTGCCCGCGAGCGCGGTGATGACGTTGATGAACTTGTAGCCGATGCCGGTCAGGCTGATGACGCCGATGATGATGCCCGCGCAGGCGCAGCAGGAGGAAACCATCATGGCATTCTTGGCCGAAAGTTCCAGCGCGCCGCAGAGCCGCTTGAAGGTGAAGCGCGTTTCGGAACGGATCATGCTGAGGATCACGATGCACACCGTGCCGTAGTAGGCGCAGGCGATGACGCTGCGGCCCATGAGCAGAATAGTGATCAGAAAAACCAGCGGGAACAGGTAGTATAGGCGGCGCAGGACCGAAGCCGCGCTGGGGACGAGCTCGGGGGGCAGGGTGCCCATGTTCTTGCTGACGGCCTCAAGGTGGATGATGGCGAGCAGGGTCAGGTAATAGAGGACGGAAGGGATGAGGGCGGCCTTGGCGATGGTCAGGTAGCTGACGCCGATGACGTCCGCCATGATGAAGGCCGCCGCGCCCATGATCGGGGGCATCATCTGCCCGCCTGTGGAGGCCACGGCCTCGACCGCGCCCGCGAAGTGGGGCGTGTAGCCGACCTTCTTCATGAGCGGGATGGTGAAGGTGCCGGTGCCGTAGACGTTGGCGGCGGCGCTTCCCGAAATGGTCCCGAACAGGGCCGAGGCGAAAATGGAGACCTTGGCGGGCCCGCCTGCGGACTTGCGCGTCAGCAGGCAGGCAAGATCCATGAACAGCGAACTCATCTTTGAACTTTCGAGGAAGGCCCCGAACATGACGAACGCGAAGATCATGCCCGCCGCCGCGCCGAGCGGGACGCCGTAGATCCCGTCCGTGAGGAGGAAAAGCTGCTCGATCAGGCGATCGTATTCGATGCCGTTGTGGGCGAGTCCGCCGGGCATGTATTCGCCGAACATGGCGTAGGCGAGGAAGCTGCCGGACACGATGACGAGTGGCCAGCCCGAGGTGCGGCGCGTGGCCTCAAGCACCAGCAGGACAAGCCCCGTCCCGTAGAACAGGTCCAGATTGGTGACGTCTTCCACATACTTGAGGCGGCGGGAGATGTTGTCCGCCTCTTGGAAAACATACACGTTGATGGCGATGGCCAGTGCAATCAGCGCCAGATCGATGAGAATGGGGAACCAGCCCTCCTTTTCCCCCGGAGCCAGCTTGCGCGAAGGGACGAGGAGCAGGACGAGGATCATGATAAGGGTGAGGTGGGTTCCGCGCAGGATGTGCGCGTCCGTCACCCCGAAGCCGCCCGTGAAATAGATCTGGAACAGCGACAGGACGATGGCGACCACGGTGGCCACAGGCTTAAGCAGGGAACGATCGAGGGAGAGCGACATGCCGTGTTTCTCCTTGCGTTGTTGGGTGGAGAGGGGCGCAAAGTGCCGGGGAGGGAGAGTTGGGGAGGGGAGAGGAACCCCCTTCTCCAGAAGGGTTTCCTCTCCCCTCCCCCGGCCCCAACCTCTCTCCTTCCCAAGACTTTTGACTGGTGGGGAGGTGAGTTGGAGGGAGTTCGTTCCGGCGGGAGGTTGGAAAAAGAGTCCTTCACGCCGTCAAAACAATGAGTTCTCCGTAACCCTTACTGTCCGTCAAGCGTTTGCTTCAGGGGTGCCCGCCGAAGCAAACGCGCCGCCGGGTCCGGGGCGGTGCCCCGGCTCAGATCCGGTAGGCAAGCTGGAAGGCTTCCCAAACCCCGTTGATGATCTTGCCGACCTTCTTGCAGTCCCCTACCTGGACGAAATCAATGTCCGCGGCGGCGAGATCCGCGCAGAGGGCGGCGTCCGGGCGATAGCCGAGCGCGACGACCACCGTGTCAAAACCGGAGAGTTCTTTTTCCAGATAGGGAGTCTTCACCTTGACGTTGCCGTTGCAGCCGATTTCGAGCACCTCAGTTTCGGTCAGACAGACGACGCCGAGGGCCGCGAGCTTGGGCATGAGCATCTGGCGGGTCTTGTATTCCATGTCGAGGGCGATACCGTCGCGCAGTTCCACGACGGTGACTTCGCGGCCCTTGTCGGCGAGGAACTCGGCTGTTTCGCTGCCCACGAGCCCGCCGCCGATGACCAGAACCCGGGAACCGGCTTGCGCGGCTCCGGTGAGGATGTCCTGTGCGAGGACAACCGGGGAGTCGGCGCAGAAGCGGGGCACGATGGGAGTTCCGCCTGTTGCCACGATGACATGATCGGGATGCAGGGCGCGGACGGCGTCGGCGTCGGCCTTCGTGTTCAGGCGGACATCGACCCCGGCGCGGGGAAGCATGGTGGAGAAATATGTGCCGAGCGTGGCGAACACGCCCTTCCCGGGAGGCAGGGCGGCAATGTTGGCAAGACCGCCGAGCGTGGAGGTGGCCTCGAACAGCACAACCTTGTGCCCGCGCTGCGCGGCGGTGAGGGCGGCTTCGCACCCGGCGGGTCCGCCGCCGATGACAACGACGGTCTTCGGCGCGTCGGCCTGCGTCATGGGGTAGTCATCCTCATATCCGGTGCGCGGGTTCAGGGCGCAGGAGATGGGGCGGCATTCGTTGAGCATCCCGGTGCAGCCTTCGTTGCAGCCGATGCAGGTCAGGATCTCGTCGTCGCGGCCTTCCGCGAGCTTGGCGGGCAGGAAGGGATCGGCGAGCAGGGCCCGGCCCATGGCCACCAGATCGGCCTTGCCGGAAGCGATGATGTTTTCGGCGGTCTTGCGGTTGCAGATCCGGCCCACCACGGCGACGGGTATGCGGGAGCCGACGGCCCGCTTGATCGCGGCGGCGCGATCGGCGTTCCAGCCGTCCGGCACGCTGGCGGGGGGAATGATGTATTCCACGGACTCACCGATGCCGATGGAGACGTTCAGCATGTCCACGCCGTTGTCGGCCATGACCTTGGCGATGCGGACGGCCTGTTCCATGTCGATGCCGCCGGGCATGAATTCTTCCATGCTGTAGCGGAAAAGGATGGGGAAATCGGGGCCGACCTGTTTTCTGACGGCGCGCAGGACTTCGAGAGGGAAGCGCATCCGGTTTTCAAAGCTGCCGCCGTAGGCATCCTCGCGGAGGTTGGTGAGAGGAGACATGAACTGGTTGATGAGGTAGCCGTGCGCCCCGTGGATTTCCACGGCGTCGAACCCGGCTTCCACGGCGCGGCGGGCGGCCTGTACATACGCCTCGACCATGCCTTCGATGTCGTCGGCGTCCATGACGCGGGCGTTTTCGGTGGGGGCGAGGCCCGGAATCATGGAGACGAGCAGGCGCGGACAGCCGGAGGTGGGCGGGTTGCCGAAGCGCCCGCCGTGCTGGAGCTGAATGGCGATCTTCCCGTCGTGGCGATGCACGGCGTCGGTGAGCTTGGAGAGGCCCTTGATCATGAAGTCGTCGGAAATGCCGAGACCGAGATCAAAGCTGTTGCCGCTGCGGGCCACATAGGTGGCTTCGACGATATTCATGCCTACGCCGCCCTTGGCGCGCTCCTCATGGTACCGGATGAGTTTTTCGGTGGCCTCGCCGTTGACGGCCGCATGGTAAGAAGCCATTGCGGGCATGACGATGCGGTTTTTCAGCGTCATCCTGTTGATCCCAACGGGGGTGAAAAGAACGGAACTGGTCATACTGCTGCACTCTCCATAGCCGGGCGGGGCCCGCGACAAGTTTATGAAGGAAAGGCCATGTGTCTTTTCATCTATAACGCGAACAGTTTTTCTATGAGGCAATTTGTTCCGAAGCGGGAAAGCTTGTTTGCCAAAGGCTGGCTTGAAGGATAGGATGAGGCTTGAAAAAAGTTGGTTATCTATGGATTCTGCTGAACTTATGATTACGGTATAGAAGAATGTGATAATTCTATCAAACGCAAAATCTTTATCCGCCCATTCATGAGATGAATGCATGAACCAGAATAAACTCCAAGTGTCCGGGCAATTCCTGTACTCGTTTACGGTCGTAGCCAAGCACATGAGCTTTACAAAGGCGGCTGAGGATCTGTGCATCACCCAGAGTGCGGTGAGCCATAGAATACGCTGCCTTGAGCAGGAACTGGGTTTTCCGCTTTTTCATCGCCTGACGCGCAAGATCATCCTGACCGAAGAAGGGAAGACGCTGTACGGCGCGCTGGACGCCAGCCTCAAGCAGATCCACGAATCCATCAGAAATATTCAGGAGGCGGAGCTGCAGGGGGATCTCGTCATCGCCTGCGCCCCTTCCATCGCGGGTTGCTGGCTGTTGCCGCTGCTGCCGGGATTTCAGCACGAGCATCCCAACATTTCCCTGCACATACGCAGCGGCAACGACCTCATCAGTTATGAGAATGAAGAAGGTAACGCGGATGTGGCGATCTATTGCGGCGACTCGATTACCGACGGGCTGCACGCGACGCCGCTTCTGCGGGACAACCTGTTGCCCGTATGCTCCCAGCGTTACGCGCGGGAGCATGATCTGATCGAGAATCCCGAAGCGTTGCGCAACTGTGAGCTGATCCATGAGCATCCTGAGGCCGCGAACACGCCGTTCTACGCGGGATGGGAGATATGGGCTAACTGGGCGGGGATCACGGGGTTGCCGCTCCAGTCGGGCTACAGTTTCGACCGTGCCGAATTGACCGCGATAGCGGCGAAGCAGGGGCTCGGCGTTGCGCTCGGTCGTGAGTGGCTGGTCAGGGAAGCCCTGCAGAAGAAGGAACTTATCGTACCCTTCAATCTGGTTTTTCCCGCTCCGCAGACCTATTACGTGGTGTCCACGCGCAAGGGCATCCAGCGGCCCAAAGTCCGGCTGTTCCATGACTGGATTCTGGAAAAGGCCCGGCATTCGAAGCCATACGGCAACGCGGTTCTTTGAGATGGGGGAGGCGCGACATACCGGAGGAGGAGGGAGGAAAGCCCTTCTTCAGAAGGGTTTCCTCCCTCCTCCTCCGGACCCCCACCTCCCACCTTCCCAAGACTTTCGACTGGTGGGGAGGCGGCGCGCAGGGAGTCCGTTCCGGCTTGGTTTTGAAAAAATTCCTTTGCGCCGTGCAAAAGAGGGATATCCCCGTAACCTCCATTGTCCCATCAAGCGTTTGCTTCGGCGTCTTGCCGCCGAAGCAAACGCGCCGCCGGGTCAAGGGGCGGCTCGCCCCTGCCAGCGCCTCTGCCGGGGTTCCAGGGGCGGAGCCCTTGGGCTTGCGCGGGATGGGGTTCGGCTATAGAGGTAGACGAGGAGGAAGCGGCATGAAGATAGCGGCCTGCGATTTTGACGGAACCCTGTTCCGCGACGGTGTGGTGAGCGAAGCGGACCTTGAGGCCATAGCGGACTGGAGGCGTTCGGGGAACGCTTTCGGGATCGTGACGGGCCGAGGCCGGAACACACTGTTGCGCGACGTGAAGCGGTTCAGCATCCCTTACGACTTTTTGATCTGCAATAACGGCGCGATGATCTGCGACGAGCAGGCGCAGGACGTGTATTGTGCGGTTCTGCCCGAGCCGGTGCGCGCTGAAATCATGGATCATCCGGGTATGCGGGCAAGCTCACAGTGCGCGTTCTTCGCGGGAACTGCCATTTTCACCCACGCGGGCAAGACGGACTATTGGATCCTTAAAGAGCATGTGCTCCCCCGGCTTTCTCCCGTTGAGGCTCTGCACATGCCCGGCCTGCATCAGATCAGCCTCGCCTACGCCGAGCCCGGCGAATCGGCGGCGTGGTCAGAAGCTTTTACGGAAGGTTGCGGCGAGAATGCGGGCGTGCATTTCAGCAATATCTGTATCGACATCACCGCCCCGGACGTGAGCAAGGCCGCGGGTATGACGCACCTGCTCGAGCTGCGGCGCTGGGGCGAAGCCAAGGAAGTGCTCGTCATCGGCGACGATATGAACGACCTTCCCATGATCCGCCATTTCAACGGCCACGCCGTGGCCAATGCCGCGCCGGAGGTTCGGGACGCCGCGTCCTCTGTCTTTTTGAGCGTCGGCCAGATGTTGAGGGAACGGGTGTAGGGGGGATCGGGGGTAGCCTGACCGACACGTTTTCCTTATTATATAAGATTGATGGAAATTTTTTGTGATGATCGCAAGGAGGGGCATGATGGAACAGGGCGGAGCAGGAAGATGGAGCGATGCCGAACTGCACGGGGCACTGGCCCGGGTGTTCGGCTATACGGCGTTCCGCCCGCATCAGATTGAGATTGTAAAGGGGATTCTCGGCGGACATGATTCGCTCTCCATCATGCCCACGGGCGGAGGGAAAAGCCTGTGCTTTCAGCTGCCATCACATTTGATGGATGGCGTGTGCGTGGTGATCAGCCCGTTGATTTCGCTGATGAAGGATCAGGTGGATGCCGCCTGCGCCAACGGGCTGCGGGCCGCCGCGCTCAACAGTTCGTTGTCCCCCGGCGGGCACAGGGCCGTGCGGGAGGCGCTGGCCTCCGGTGAACTGGACTTGCTGTACATTTCGCCCGAACGCCTGAGCGCGCCCGGCTTCTGGGACGCGCTGGCCTCATGGCCGGTTTCTTTCTTCGCCGTCGACGAGGCGCACTGCATTTCCCAATGGGGACATGATTTCCGCCCGGATTATCTGGCGCTTTCCGGGCTTGTCGAGCGGTTCCCCCAATGCCCGGTGGCGGCGTTCACGGCTACGGCCACGCCCGAGGTGGAGCGAGACATCCTTTCCCGGCTCGGCCTGCGGGAGCCCCGGCTGATCCGGGCTTCGTTCGACCGTCCGAACCTGTTCTATCATGTCCTGCCCAAAGAGGAACCTCATGCCCAGCTGCTTTCGTTTCTCGGCGGCCATGAGGGGGAGTCGGGCATCGTCTACCGGTCCACACGCCGAAAAGTCGAAGAGACCGCCGCATTCCTTCAGAAAAAAGGCGTGAAGGCCGAAGCCTACCATGCAGGCTTGCCCGATGCGGAGCGTATGCGCGTGCAGGAGGCCTTCCGGCGGGACGAATGCCCCGTCGTGGTGGCGACGGTGGCTTTCGGCATGGGCATCGACAAGCCCGACGTGCGTTTTGTGGCACACCTTGATTTGCCGAAAAACGTGGAGGGCTATTATCAGGAAACGGGCCGGGCCGGACGTGATGGCGATCCCGCGCACTGTCTGTTGCTTTACAGCGCGGCGGATATGGCGCAGCTGCTCTATTTCGCGCGTCAGACGGAGGACGAAGAGCAGAGGAGTATTGCGGAAAAGCACGCCTACGCCATGCTGGAGTATGCGGAACGCAACCAGTGCCGCCGCAAGGCGTTGCTGTCGTATTTCGGGGAAGATTTCGAGGAGCCCAATTGCGGCGGATGCGACGTATGCACCGGGGAGATACAGGAGGAAGATTACACCATTGAGGCGCAGAAAGCGCTCTCCGCAATGGTGCGGAGCGGGTGCCGCTTCGGGCGGGTGCTCATCATGGACATCTTGATGGGTGCGGATAACCGCCGCATCCGGGAAACCGGCTTTCAGCATCTGCCCACCTACGGCGTGGGCAAGGATCGGACACGCCGTTTCTGGAAGTATCTGATCGATGCCCTGACCCGTCAGGGGCTGGCTGCCATAGAAGGTGAAGAGTATCCATATCTGCGCGTTACCGAAACCGGATGGGAGACGCTGCGGGGGGCTCCGTTCCGTGCCCTGCGGATCGTGGAAACGCGCGCCCGCCGAAACCGGGCGGAGCGCGACGGAGCGTCACAGGACATGGATGTGGATGATACGCTGTTCCAGCTCTTGCGCGCGGAACGCCGCAGGCTGGCGGAAGCCGCGCAGGTGCCGCCGTATGTGGTGTTCCATGACCGCGCCCTGCGGGAAATGGCGGCGGGAAAGCCGGCCAGCCGCGAGGCCATGCTCGGCATCGCCGGGGTCGGGGAAAGGAAGCTGGCGCAATACGGCGACGCCTTCCTTGCCGTGATCGCTCGGTACATTTCTGAAAACTAGATCATTTCGAAGCCCATCTGTTCTGGATATACCCGAAGGCATCGGCAAAACGCTTCCACGGAAGCGTTTTGCGACGGCAGGAGGGGGGCTTCCCGGTGCGCGTTCGTTTTTTTCTCCGCTATACCCGCGTTGTTTCTTCTCTCTCTCTCTCTCTCTCTCTCTCTCTCTCTCTCTCTCTCTCTCTCTCTCTCTCTCCTGGCTTGATACCGTACTGCCGAAGCTTGAGGTACAATGTGGATCGCTTCATACCGAGCAGTTTTTCTGCGCCGTTTTCGCCGCTGATGCGCCCTCCGGTTTTGTTGAGGATATATTGGATGTACCGCTTTTGGAGTTCCAGGAGAGTGGGGGTGTCCGCATAGAGGGAGGTTTCAGCGCGTTGGCAGTGATCCCGTGCTTCGTGCTGCCCTCCGACAGCTAGATCAAAGGGGCCGCCCGTGTACAAGATGACGGCGCGTTCCACTGCGTTGCGCAGTTCCCGGATATTGCCCGGCCACTGATACTCGGAGAGGCGGCGCAAGGTTTCCTCATCCGGATAGGGGAGCTTTTTGCCGTAGCGACGGGAGAAATGGTCGGTGAACGCCATGATGAGTTCTTCCAGGTCCTCAAGGCGTTCGCGCAGCGGCGGGATGGTCACGGGGATGACCGAGATGCGGTAATAGAGGTCCTCGCGGAAGGTCCCCTCACGCACGGCGCGGGGCAGGTCACGGTTGGTGGCGGCGATGAGCCGGAAGGAGGAATGGATCTCCTTGGTCCCGCCCACGCGCATGAAGCGGTGCTCCTGCAGCACGCGCAAGAGTTTGATCTGCATGTTCATGGGGATATCGCCCACTTCGTCGATGAACAGCGTGCCGTTGTCCGCCAGTTCAAAAAAGCCGATCTTCTGTCCCGTGGCGCCTGTGAAGGCGCCTTTTTCATGCCCGAAGAACTCGTTTTCGAAGAGATGCTCGGAAACCGAGGCCGGGTGTACGGCGACGAACGGCCCTTTGCAGCCGCTGTGCCGGTGCACGTAGTTGGCCATGACCTCCTTGCCCACGCCCGTTTCCCCGAGCAGGAGCACGGCGGCGTCCGTGGCGGAGACGACTTTGGCGCGTTCAAGGCACATGCGGAATGAAAGGCTCTTGCCCCACAGCTCGAGCCGTTCCTCCTGCGCCATCTTGGTGACGGCATGGATCTGCCGCACTTCGGCGCGCATGTTGCGGGCTTCGAGCAGGCGGAGGACATTTTTGAGTTCCGAAGCGCAGAGGAGCCCGACGCGGCTCAGATCCTCTTGGGCGCAATGGAGCATCCGGCTGGAGTGCACGGAACTGTCCGCATAGAGCAGCCACGGGTTCCCGTCGGGAAGCCGGAAAGGCAGGCAGAGGAGATCCAGCCCGTTCTGCTGGGCCGAGAAAGGGGCTTCCTCACGGATGCGTTCCCGGATCAGATCGCGGCTCGGCACGAACATCCCGGAGGCGATTTCAGAGCCGGAGAGGTTACAGGAGCCGCGGCAGAGCAGGGTTTCACCGTCCATACTGAAAAGGGCTGTGCGTTCGGCGCGGAAGACCTTACGCAGGCAGGCCGCGAGCTGGTAGCAATATTCTTCAAGAGTTTCCCATTCATGGATCGAGCCGACTTCGCGGCAGCAGACATCGAAGGACGCTTCTTTCTGCTCCGGAGAAGGCCACGGGGAACGTTTCCTGCCCAGCCCGATACGGCTGAGGAGCATGAGGGAGGTTTCCTCGGCGGCCTCGGCTTCGGCTTCGCGCCCGAGGGTATTCAGGAGCTCGGAGCGCCGCCGTTCGGTGAACCCATACTCGATGGGCATGTTGGCATCTTTGAGGATTTCAAGGCTTTTGTCGAGCAGGTCAAGCGCGTCCTGCGGCGATTTTTTGCGGAGGAGGATCGCCTTCAGCCGCAGTGCGTGCCCCCTCATCATGGGGCTCGGGCTGATCTCGGCCTCGCGGAACAGGGTATCGAGATCGATGCCGGGCAGGGGCGGGAAGCCGTGTTCGGCATAGAACACCGCGAGTTCGAGGATCCAGAGGTAGTTGTAGGACAGGGAGAAGGAAGGGTGGCGCTCGGCTTGCCGCAGGGTATCGGAGAGCAGGTTATAGGACATTTCGGCCCGGCCCATGCGGGAATAGCAGAGCGCGATGGCGGCGAAAGCCCGGAGCATCAGCTTGGGGTTGGCGGCCATCGTCGAACGGGAGACGACGGTCTGGAGGGTTTCCAGGGCGTCATCCTCGCGGCGCATGTAGGCGTAGAGGACGCCGAGGTGCTGGCGGAAGATCTGGGCGGACATGATGTTCCCTTCCAGTTCCGCCGTGCTGATGGCGGATTTGATCATGCCGAGGGCGTGGGCGAAGTGGCCGGAGTAGGCGGCTGAGGATGCCGCCTGGAGCACGAGCTGCGATTCGAAGAGGGGCAGTACGGGCTTATGGGTGCTCTTTTGGAGCATTTCGTAGCATTCGAGCGCCTGCTGGAAGTTCCCCCGGATGAAGTGCATCAGGATGAGGAAGGGCGTGATCCGGGTATACAGCTCCTTGTCGTCCAGCGTCTTGAGCAGCTCCATGGCGGAGTGGAACGTTTCATGGGCCCGTTCGAAATGGATGGTGCCCGTGAAGAATGTGGCGGAAGCCTGCGCGAACCGGATGAGCACGAGGGTACGTTTATCCCCTGCGGAGGCGGCGTATTCGGCGGCCTTTTTCATGAAGGCGGAGGAGCGGGCCGCGTTCTTCATATAATAGAGGGAGGCGTCGTGGGCGGCAAAGGCATAATGGACGAAGGAACGGGCTTCCGGGGCGGTGAGCCTGCGGTTTTGCCACTGCGCGAGCTGATTGAGGAGCAGCTCGAGATATCCGGCACTTCCGGCCGTGTCGGCTCTGCGCCGCAGGACGCGCATACGCTTCGTGCAGATCTCGCAGGCCGTTTCCGGCATTTTGGATTCGCAGGCGGAGATGAGTTCTTCGAGCGGCGAGCCCGTGTCGCGGAACAGGAGGGCCGGCAAAGCCTCCCTCAAATGGTCGGCCCCGGCTTGCGTCAGGTTCCATGTTTCGTCCCGCTGTTCCGCGAGGCCGTCGGCGGTCACTCTGTGCAGGGCTATTTCCGCCTGCGCGGCGGGACATTCGAGCATCTGGATGAGGCACAGCGTCGAGCGTTCCTGTTTCAGAGACGACAAAAGCCAGAGAATCAAGAGAGATGTTGATTCTTGCATACCCGCGCTCCCCCTGCGGAAATTTGTCTCAAAGTAGCGTGCCGCCTACGGTGCGTCAATGGCATCAGGCATTGTCCATTATAAATTTTGGACAAAACAAGTCTAAAAACTGGACAAGTCCAGAATCTGGACAAACGCTTTCCTGCCCTTTCCCGTGTCGAATGCCAACAAGTCTATTTTTTCACTAGTAAAATCTTTTTTCCGTAACATGGCATGGAGCTTGCTCTTCATAAGGCATCACTCGTTGAGGAGGCTCCTCGTGTTCTACGGATGGAAGTTGGCGACCATAGGTTCCTGCGGGAATCTGCTCCTTCAGGGAAGCGTGTTCTATACCATGAACGCCTTTATCGAACCCTTGGTCGCACTGCACGGTTGGAGCCGGGCCGGGATCGGTCTGAGCATGACTTTCGCATCGGCCATGATGACGTTGAGTATGCCGATAGGGATTATGCTCACAAACAAGATAAGCATCCGGCTTCTGATGACGCTCGGGGCTTTCATCGGCGGGCTGAGCTATGTCGGGCTCGGCTACGTTGACGACATTCGGTTGTTCGCGGCGCTGTTCGCCATCGTATGGGTGTGCGGGCAGATCTGCGGCGGGGTGGTCGCCACCATGCTTATGAACCGCTGGTTCGCCGCCTACCGGGGCCGTGCTTTCGGGCTGGTCAACATGGGGACTTCCCTGTCCGGGGCGTTCCTGCCGTTCGTGGCCCTCGTACTGGTGGATACGCTGGGCGTTTCATGGGCGTTTTCGATACTCGGCGGCCTCGCCTTCCTGCTTTTTCCCCTTTGCTGGCGGATTATCCGCAATACGCCCGAAGATATCGGCCTGACCGTCGACGGCGTGGCGGCGAACCCTTTCGCGGCGGCACGGGAAGAGGAAAAGGTGATTCCCATGAATTGGCGGGAGCTGGTGGCCAGCCGCCAGATGTGGATCATCGGCGTATCGTTCGGCATCGGCCTGATGGCCGTGGGGGGCGTGCTCAGCCAGCTCAAGCCCCGCTTTGTGGATACCGGCATGAGTTCGTATGTGGCGATGGGGTTCATGTGCCTGACCGCGCTGCTCGGGGCCGTGGGCAAGTACGCATGGGGCTGGGTCTGTGACCGCACCACTCCGCTGTTCGCCACGAAGCTGTTGTTCCTGTGCAATGCGTTGTCGTTGGCCTGCATCTTCCTGCCCCATACCTTGTTCAACGTCATCCTGTTCGTGGTGGGGTACGGCGTGTGCATGGGCGGCATCTGGACGGTATTCCCCTCCGTGGTCGCCTATCTCTACGGCAAGAAGCAGTTCCCCCACGTCTATAAGTATATTTCCCTGTTCGTGGCTGTGAAGTCCCTCGGTTACGCCGCTGTCGGGCTCTCCCACAGCCTCACGGGCAACTACAACATGGCATATATGGGGATGGTCATCCTGTTGCTGGCGGCTTTTGCCGCGACGTCGACCATCCGGGAACATGAGGCGGCGGAAGGAAACGTGTTTTCAACTTGTAACTGAGAGAGGAGACTTTCAGATGGCATCTGCAACACACGTATATCGCAACGGGACCATCCTGACTATGGATTCTGGAGGGAGTCAGGCGCAGGCGCTCGCGGTACGCGGGGAAACCATCCTCGCCGTCGGCTCCGACGCGGAAATCATGGCTCTTGCCGATCCGCATACGGTGGTTACGGATTTGCGCGGGCGGACCATGCTCCCCGGTTTCATCGACGGGCACAGCCACTTCGTCTCCGCCGGCCTCATGGCGGCCACGCAGCTCGATCTTTCCTCGCCCCCGGTGGGCGGCGTGAAGAACATCGCCGAGATCAAGGGACTGATCCGCGCGAAGGCCGCAGAAACTCCGAAGGGCGAATGGATTCTCGGTTTCGGTTACGACGACACCGGCCTTGAGGACAAGCGCCACCCGCTGGCCTCGGACATTGATGAAGTCGCCCCAGAGCATCCCGTGCTCCTGCGCCACGTGTCCGGCCACCTCTCCGCCTGCAACGGCCTCGCGCTGGCGAAGGCCAATTATACGAAGGATACCCCCGACCCGGTGGGCGGGGTGATCCGCCGCGACGAGCACGGCAACCCCAACGGCGTGCTGGAAGAACCCCCGGCACGCGAACCCGTGTTCCGCCATATCCCCGCTCCTACGGAAGCCAACTGGATGGAAGGCATCAAAGCCGCTTGCGCCGCGTATACGGCGAAGGGCGTGACCACGGCGCAGGACGGCTTCACCGCCACGGGCGACTGGGGCGCGCTGAAGCGGGCGCACGAACTCGGGCTGCTCCGCAACCGCGTGCAGATCCTGCCCGGCGTGTCGCGCATGGACATCAACACGTTCAACACGCACGTTTCCGGTACGCAGCTCACCGCCGACGGCAAGATCAGCCTCGGCGCGGCGAAGCTCCTCGCGGACGGCAGCCTCCAGTGCTACACCGGCTACCTGAGCAATCCGTACCACAAGGTCATCTATGATCTGCCCGACGGCCCCATGTGGCGCGGCTATCCTATGGAACCGGAACAGCAGTTCATCGAAAAGGTCGTAGGCCTGCACCGGCAGGGCTGGCAGCTCGCCATCCACGGCAACGGCGACGACGCCATCCAGATGATCCTCAACGCCTACGAAGAGGCGCAGAAGCGCTATCCCCGCGCCGACGCCCGGCACATCGTCATCCACTGCCAGACCGTGCGCGAGGATCAGCTTGACCGCATCAAGCGGCTTGGCGTGGTGCCCTCGTTCTTTGTGGTCCACACCTATTTCTGGGGCGACCGCCATTATGAAATGTTCCTCGGCCAGGACCGCGCCGAACGCATCAGCCCGCTCCGCAGCGCCCTGAAGCGCGGTATCCCGTTCAGCAACCACAACGACACGTTCGTGACTCCCATCGATCCTCTGCTTTCCGTCTGGTCCGCCGTCAACAGGCGCACCAGCGGCGGGCGCATCCTCGGCGAAAACCAGACCATCCCGGTCATGGATGCGCTGCGCAGCGTGACCTCGTGGGCCGCCTATCAGGCTTGCGAAGAACGCATCAAGGGCAGCCTTGAACCCGGCAAGCTGGCCGACTTCGTGATCCTCGGAGCCAATCCTCTGACGGTTGCCAAGGAAACCATCAAGGATATCGGGATTTCGGCGACCATCGTGGGCGACGAAGTCGTCTACGGCTCGCTGGATTAAAACGCTCCTCCCTCGCCGCCGGGGTGGCGGGCAACCCTTCCTCCCCTCCGCTCCGGCGTTTCCATAAAACGCAAACCCTGACGGGTATACTGTAACAAAAGCAAGGAACGAGTATGGAAAGCACATTTTATCCTTATCTGGGCGCACTCGGTTGGACTGGCCTCTTTCTCCTGATCGGCACAATCATCCGCGCAAAGGTAAAGTTTTTCCAGACCTTTCTCTTCCCCGCCTCGCTTATCGGCGGCATCATCGGGTTTTTCGTCCTGAACGCGGGCTGGCTCGGCATCCCCAGTTCCACCGGCTGGAAGACGATCACCCCGGTGACGTTCAGCACGATCACCTTCCACCTGTTCGCCTTCGGTTTTGTGGGCATTGGGCTTTTGCAGGCCAAGAGCGGCACCAGCGGTAAGGTCGTGGCCCGAGGCGCGTTGTGGATCGCGCTCATCTTCGGGCTGCTCTTCTCGGTGCAGGCGATGGTCGGCAAGGGGACGTTCGATGTGTGGAAGCTGCTCTTCGGCGGCGATTTTTTCACCGGCAACGGCTATCTGCTCGGCGCCGGCTTTACGCAGGGCCCCGGCCAGACGCAGGCGTACGCCAGCATTTGGGAAACCACGTATAAGATCAGCAACTCGCTGAACGTGGGGCTTGCCTTCGCCGCCGTCGGCTTCCTTGTCGCGGGCCTTGTGGGCGTGCCGCTGGCCTTCTACGGCATCAAGAAGGGCTGGGTTTCCATCGAAGGCGGAAAGCTTCCCCAATGCTTCCTGCGCGGCCTCATGGACAAGGGCGACAACCCCACCTGCGCCCGCTCCACGACCCACCCCGCCAACATTGACAGCGTGGCCTTCCACCTCGCAATCATGGCCACTCTGTACGCCCTCGCCTATGCCTTCGGCGTGTGGTGGCTGTGCACGATGCCCAAGGGCATCAACGGCCTCGGCATCGGCATGATCTTCGCGTGGGGTATGTTCTTCGCCATGATCGCCCGTAAGCTGATGGCCAAGTTCGACCTCATCCACCTCCTCGACGGCGAGACGACCCGCCGCCTGACCGGCGCCACCGTTGACTTCATGATCTGCGCCGTGTTCATGGGCATTCAGGTCCGCCAGCTCCAGGAAGTGGCCATGCCGTTCCTCATTGCTGTCGTGCTCGGTACCATCGCCACCCTGTTCATCTGCCTGTGGTTTGGCCGCCGTTCCCCTGAACACGGCTTCGAACGCGGCCTGACCCTGTTCGGCTACTGCACCGGAACGGCGGCCTCCGGCCTGCTTCTGCTCCGCATCGTCGACCCCGAATTCGATACTCCGGTTGCCGTTGAAGTGGGCCTCATGAACGTGTTCGCCACCATCCTCTTTAAGCCGATATCATGGTCAATGCCGTTCGTCCCAGTGGAAGGCTTCCCCATGTTGTGGATATTCGTAGCCGTGACGGTCGTGACCCCCATCGTCATGTACTTCCTCAAGATGATCAGAAAGCCCGCCTTCTAAGGCATCTGGGGCGGCCTGGGGAGGGCCGCCCCCTTCCCAAAGCGAATGTGCGCCTCACGGCGCTTTTCCCATAACGGCAAACAACGGCCGGAGTTGTCCGGTCTTAACCCTCTAACGGAAGGAAGGAACGTATGAAGCGCATTGTAACCCTGATTCTCGCCGCTGGCCTGATTCTTGGCGCAACCTCCGCCGCTCAGGCGGTCGATTTCAAGGTTTCGGGCTTGTGGCAGCACCGTGTATCGTTCGCTGACCGTAATTTCGAAAAACACAACGGCGATGACAAATTGCGGGCGGCCAGCCGTCTGCGTACCCAGATCGACGTGATCGCTTCGGAATCCCTGAAGGGCGTGATGTTCTTCGAAATCGGCCACCAGAACTGGGGCAAGTCCGCTCAGGGCGCGGCCCTTGGCACGGACGGCAAGGAAGTGAAGGTCCGTTACAGCTATGTGGACTGGGTTGTCCCGCAGACCGACGTCAAGGTTCGCATGGGCCTCCAGAAGTATACGCTGCCGAACTTTACCGGCATCGGTTCCCCGATCCTCGACGCTGACGGCGCGGGCATCACCATCAGCAACCAGTTCACTGAAAACGTGGGTACGAACCTGTTCTGGCTGCGCGCCGCGAACGACAATGATCCCGAAATGACGAAGCACGACGCCCACGACGCGCTGGACTTCATCGGCCTGACCGTGCCGCTGACCTTTGACGGCGTGAAGGTAACCCCGTGGGGCATGGGCGGCATCATCGGGCAGGACAGCTTCAAGGGCAGCGGCCCTGACATGACCGGCATCGCCATGCCCGGCATGTTGCCTCTCGGCGGCGACGCGGCCATAGCCGCTTCCTCCGACAAGGATCACGGCAGCATCTGGTACGGCGGCATCGCCGCGGACGTGACCTATTTTGAGCCTTTCCGCTTTGCCCTCGACGCCGCCTACGGCAGCGTGGATATGGGAACCAGCAAATACAAGGACAAGAACTTCGACGTGAAGCGCTCCGGCTGGTACGCCGCGTTCCTCGCCGAATACAAGCTGGAATCCTGCACCCCCGGCCTGCTGTTCTGGTATTCCTCGGGCGACGACGCCAACCCTTACAACGGTTCCGAACGTCTGCCCTCCATCGACCCCGACGTGTACGTGACCTCCTACGGCTTCGACGGCACGAACTACGGCGGCGCGGCCCAGACGCTTGGTTACGGCATTTCCGGCACGTGGGCTGTCATGGCTCGTGTGAAGGATATTTCGTTTATGGAAGACCTCTCCCACGTCCTGCGCGTCGTGTACTATCAGGGCACGAACAACAAGGAAATGGTGCGTCAGGGGATGATTTCGAATCCCCAGCATTCGCAGTACAGCATGATGTACCTGACTACGGGCGACAAGGCCGTGGAAGTGAACTTCGACACGGAATACAAGCTGTACAAGAACCTCTCCCTGTTCGTGGAACTCGGCTACATCCGCCTCGATCTGGATAAGGATCTTTGGAAGGGCGTGGGCTACGAAGCGAAGGAAAACAACTTCAAGGGCACCTTCAGCATCGGCTACAAGTTCTAGGAAAGCGGGAAATCCCGGTTTTCTGGAAGGGGGGCAGGGCCGCACGGACGTCTTGGCAGGCTGACATCCGGCTCTGTTCCCCAATCGGACGCGTCCCCGGGAGGGAAGCCCGCCCTGGGGCGGCTCCGCTTTTCGGCGGGTTTCCTCCGGAGACGGTTTGGATGTGTTTGAAAAGACTATAGAGGCATCGGGGAGGGGAAACTTTCTAGAGAAGAGAGGGGAACACCCCACGTTTCTGCCCTCCCCAGAATTGCCAACGTGCTCGTGCCACTCTTCCTCCTCAAAATTTTTGTGGTTACGAATCCCAGTTCGCAGTTTTTGCAGGCACGAAATTTCAAGGTGGAAATGCTTGAGAGGGGCATTCCCTTTGATGCCGGGATAGTTTCACCTGTGCCGAAAAACGGCGGAACGCGATACAGCCTTTTGTGTACATCAGATTTCCGGAAAGGCCGGGGTTCTTCATGCCGCTGATGAGCACGGCGGCAGATCCTCTTGGCCTCGGCCTATCCGGCCCCCTGCCGAGGACGCTCCCCCGCCGTCGGCAGGGGGGTTATGTTCCCTATACCGCGATGAACTATCTCTTTATAATATATAGAAAATGCTATAGTTCTAGAAAAGCTTGACACTATAGCGTGATAGCGTTATCTATTAAACAATAATTTTATGGGGATTCCAGTAATGAATCCCCTAAGTTCCCTGCCATTTATTGGGGAGCTGCATACAACTGAGTAAGTTGGTGTGCAGACGTGTGTTTTCTATATGAAGCACGCAGTAACCCATTGGATCGGCAGGTTTTTTTATGCTCTCTCTCTCTCTCTCTCTCTCTCTCTCTCTCTCTCTCTCTCTCTCTCTCTCTCTCTCTCTCTGCCTGATTTTTCTGGGCCCATTGTCTTCTATCGATCAGGATAAGAACGCCCCGTGCCGAAACATCGTTTCGGCACGGGGCGTTTTGTTTTTTCAGGAAATCTTGGAAGCACGGCGGACAGATTTTTCTAGTCCATCTTCTCTTGGGAGTTTCCATGTTGCGGAAAGACGATGCGGCATCGAGGCGGGAAGCATGTCCCTTTCATGAAGGCACCGTTCAAGAGAATTTACAAGCCATGTGCGGATCCGTTGCGCAGGGAGAGCACTCTCTTGAGTCCTGCACATGGCCGGAGGAAGAATATGATGTGCCCCTTTTTTGTGCGTTTGCGGAAGAGGCGCCTCTGGACGAAGGCGATATCCCTTTAGAAATCATTCAGTATGATCCCACGGATTATTTCATAGACGGCAACGGGCAGTTCACGTTTCTCATCGGAAAAGGGGTGTTGGACGTACTGTTGAGACACGGACGGGAAGGCGTTGCCTCCGTTTCGGGGATTGATGTGTTCATTGACACGTCTCTGCCGATAGCCGCCCCCGGTGACCTGAAAGCCTGCCTCGGCCTTTGGGTTGATAGGAATAAACTTTTTGGTTTCACGAAAGATAATGGATGGTTCCTTTCGTACTCTTTGAACGGCCTGCCCAAAGGCGCTGTCGAAATGAGGCACAAGGAAGGCGCCATCATGGTGATGGACAAGAAGTCGATACTCAGTCCGGCATGAGAGGCGAACGTTCCGCGGTGTTCGCCAAACGATATTTTTTCATCCACTTAACAGTATTCGGAGCATATGATGGCAGACCTTACTCTCAGACATCCTGCGAATGGAGCCAATCAGGTTATCCCTAGCGAAAAATTTGACCACATCGCGTTCGATTTTCCTTCGGACAGCGTGGTCCTTTCCAAGGAAGGCAATGATCTGCTTCTTTCCTTTGAAGACGGAAGCCGGATTACCCTTACTGATTTTTATACGACTTTCTCCAAGGACAGCATCCCGGACTTCATCGTGGATGGAACGTCCGTTTCCGGCTCCGAGTTTTTTGCAGCCCTTAACGAACCCGATCTGATGCCCGCGGCAGGTCCGGCGGTAGCGGCTTCGAACGCCGACGGCGGCCGCTTCCACGAGTACACGGACGCTTCCCTCATGGATGGGGTCGAACGTCTTGGCGGCCTTGATCTCGGCTTGAACCGCGCTGCTGAACCTGATCGTGAATTAGAGGCTTACGGCAACAGAGGCGTGGAGGAAGAGGAGACTGTCGTTGAAGAAGTGATAGTGCCCGAACGCCCGCTGTTCAACGACGCCCACTCGGGCGGCTCGAGCGTGGTGACCACGGACGAGGGCAACATCCCCGGCATGGGCTCGCAGCACGAGACGCCGGCCACGCAGCCCTTCGGAGCCGCGACGGACGGCTCGTTCAAGATGGAGCTGCACGGCGCGGACGCCACGGTGACCATCGGCGGCACCGAATTGAAGGTGGAAAACGGCAAGCTGTACCACAACGGCGTTGAAGTGACGGCGGACGCCGCGGTGTCCGTGCCCGGCGGCGCGCACGGCACGCTGACGGTGACGGGCATGGATGCGGACGGGACCGTGCACTACACCTATACCCTGACCACGCCCGTGGACGCCACGGGCAACGCGTCCAACCGCCCCGGCGAAGGCGACGCAGGGCGCGGGGAGGCCGTGCACGCGGACGCGTTCGACGTGAGCATCACGACCACGGGCGGCACGGCGACCGGCCAAATCACGGTGGACGCGCTTGACGACGCGCCGGTGCTGAGCACGCTGGACACCACGCAGACGACGGTTGCCGACAGCGAGGCCGCGCTCACGGGCACCCTGAGCTTCACGCCCGGCGCGGACGCCGAGGGCGCGCAAGTGACCGTGGAGGTGGAAGGCCAGACCTTCACAGGCACGAAGGCCAACGGGGAATGGACGTTCACGGGCGGGAGCGACGGCTCGTCGTTCCAGCTGAACGGCACCGCGTTCACGTACACGCGCCCGTCCTCGAACACCACGGACGGCCGGAACGACACGATCATACTCAAGGTGACGGTGACGGACGGCGACGGCGACACGGCGGAACAGTCGGTGACGGTGAACACCGTGGCCGGGCCGCTGTTCAACGACGCCCCCTCGGGCGGCTCGAGCGTGGTGACCACGGACGAGGGCAACATCCCCGGCATGGGCTCGCAGCACGAGACGTCGGCCACGCAGCCCTTTGAAGCCGCGACGGACGGCTCGTTCAAGATGGAGCTGCACGGCGCGGACGCCACGGTGAGCATCGGCGGCACCGAATTGAAGGTGGAAAACGGCAAGCTGTACCACAACGGCGTTGAAGTGACGGCGGACGCCGCGGTGTCCGTGCCCGGCGGCGCGCACGGCACGCTGACGGTGACGGGCATGGATGCGGACGGGACCGTGCACTACACCTATATCCTGACCGCGCCCGTGGATGCCACGGGCAACGCGTCCAACCGCCCCGGCGAAGGCGACGCGGGACGGGGGGAGGCCGTGCGCGCGGACGCGTTCGACGTGAGCATCACGACCACGGGCGGCACGGCGACCGGCCAGATCACCGTGGACGCGCTTGACGACGCGCCCGTGCTGACTGTTCAGGGCGATCGAGTCGAACACGCTGCGGACTCTGCGAGCGGCAGCATTACGGATACATTCATGGTGCATTTCGGTGCGGACGGGCCGGGGGATGCGGTGTTCACGTTCGACGGGCATACGCTCGTAAAGAACGATGAAGGCTCCTGGCAGTATACGGACCCGGACGGCCTCTACACCATAACCGTCGTCCAGACTGGGACCGACGCCAATGAATTCCGGTATTCCTATACGCTGGAATATGATTCGACCAAGGTCAAGGAAGGATTTGGCGGCGATCTCAAGGTGGTGGCTACGGACGGAGATCTGGATACCGCAACCGATACGGTCCATATCGCCGTCACCAATACCGCTCCAGAAGCGGCGGACAATATCTATGACATCGACAAGGCCGTGGCCGGAGAAAGCATCATCTCCGCATCGGCGAGCGCGGTGCTCGGGGACAGCATCATTACGGTGGGCGGTACTGTAGGCGACCGTATCCATACCGGATGGATGACGGACAAGCAGGATGACGCGTTCTCAGTTTTGGAAGATGGGGTTGCGGGTGACCTTTTCGGCAAGTTCTTCTCGGATCTGGGCGGCAACAACCTGACACTGGATACCTTAAAGGACGCCGCACACATCTACACGTTGAAGATTTCCTCCGGGACGAGTGCTGATCAGGTTCAGGCCGCGGTCAAGTACGCCTCGGAACACAACCTGCTGCTGTACATCGAAGGTGATTTAAACAGTTTGCTGCTGGGGAATACGCCCCTGAATTGCGTCACCATCGTCAACGGCAACCTCTCCATCAACAGTGAAGGGTTCGGCGCGAACAGCTTCTTGTATGTCACGGGCAATGTGCACGCCGGAGAGGATTTCACGGTGAGCGGCGGTTTGGCCGTGGGCGGGGATCTTAGGGGGTCCGCATCCATTGAAGTGGAGCATACCGCCGATGTCTTCACGCCCGACAACGTGGTCATCAGCAGCACGGTCCCCTCGGGAGAGGTGCCGAGTACATCGATCACGATCACGTTTGAGGATCTGTTGCACAACGACATGGACAGGGATGACGCGTCCGTGTCCAAGGACGGCCTGCATATCACGGAGATCACCATAGGCGGTAAGACATATACTTCCCATGATGCTTCCACGGACATCTCGTACAACGAGACGACGAAGATCTCGATCGATTGGCAGAAGGGCACGATTTCGGTTACGAATACCGGAAAGAACAGTGAATCTATCCAGTTCGGCTACGGGGTGGAAGACCGGCACGGCGCGACCGACAGCGCAGACATCACCGTCAACGTGACCGCTACGACCGGCGCGGGCTCCATCGGCGACGACCTCCTGCAAGGCGCGACGACGACGGAAAACGTCGCTATGAGTTACAACATCTCATTTGTGTTGGATAACTCATGGTCAATGGGCGCATGGAAGAAGAATGGTGAGTGCGCGTATAAGTATGAGAAGGGATGTTCTTATGACACGGCCCAGCAGGCCGTTGCCCAGTACATCACGAAGCTGTGGAACGACATAAAGGGAACCGATGCCGTCATCAACATTCAGCTCGTCAAGTTCGCCGGAGAAGTCAATCTCGACAAGAGCTTCTCTCTGACCAGTACGACGACCGAAGCCCAGTTGAATCAAATCATCAATCGGTATTTGAAGTCTACGGATCTGTACAGCTCGACAAACTACGAAGATCCGCTTCTGAGTGCCCAACAGTGGTTCAACTCAGTGGAAGGCAACGACTTCGCCAACAGGCTGTACTTCATTACTGACGGTGATCCTAATACGGCCAACGGTTGGGGCGATCCCGTCAGGAGGGCGGAGGCCGTCTATGACCGCATTATCGACGACAGTGTCCACCCGGTCGACGTTCACGCCATAGGCATCCTTGGGAATGGCACGAACAACCTCGACGTGCTCAACAAGTTCGACAACACGGATGGTGCGGATCAGATCGAGAGTGCTGATGCGTTGTATGACGCCATCGCTTCGTCCACGGTGACGAAGCCCGTTTCGGACACCATCTTCGCCAACAAGGGCGATGACGTGGTCTTCGGAGACACCGCGCAGTTCAGCGTGGATGGGGCCATCGTCTCTCTCGCGGAGTATGTGAAGGCGCAGCTCGGCTTCAATCCGAGCACGGCCGACGTTATCGACTACGTCCGCGAGCATCCTGAGGAAATAGGCAGCGCGCTGGTTCCGAACGCCAACGAGGGCAAGCCGGACATGCCCGATGCCCTGATCGGCGGGGAAGGCAATGACGTCATGTATGGGCAGGGCGGCAACGATCTGCTCATCGGCGACGGCAGCAATACTTCAGGCGCGGACGATACCCTGCACCGGCTCGCGCAGGAACTCGGCACTCTTACGGGGGGCTCACACGGGGTCACTCCGGCATCCCTGAGCGATGCCATCCTGAATCTGGGCCACGATAGCGCCAAGCTGCATGAGCTTGCGGACTGGTCGGAAAAGCATCTGGAAAACTCGTCCGACGGTGACGATTGGCTGTTCGGTGGCGAAGGGAACGATGTCCTCTTCGGTCTGGGCGGCAATGACCACTTGTACGGCGGCTCTGGAGACGACGTCCTTTTCGGCGGCAGCGGCAACGATCATCTATACGGAGGTTCCGGGAACGACATCCTTTTTGGCGGCAGCGGAGATGATTACCTCGACGGTGGAGAGGGACGGGATATATTGTTCGGCGGCTCCGGGAACGACATCATCAAGTACGACTCCACCGACTTCCTTGTGGACGGCGGCGACGGCATCGACTTCCTGATTACCGACAACAAGGACCTGACCCTCGACGATCTGCTGCGGAACACCGATCCGAATAATGGCCCGATCGTCCAAAATGTGGAAGTTCTGATTTCCGGGGACCATGCCTTGTCGCTTACGGATACGGCCGGGCTGAAGCAGTACGGCATAGAGCTCGGCCTTGACGGGGACAAGGAAACGCTGACGTTGAGCGATGCATGGACACAGCAGGGCGACGCCTTCGTGAATGCGGATGCGGGCCTTACCATCCAAGTGCATGGCCTCACGCCGGAAACCGTCACGGACGATCAGGCGATGCTCCATAAGTTCATTCTGGAAAACGCGCAGTAACATACACGCATCCTCCCGGATCGACTATACCGCGCAATCCGGGAGGATGCCCGAAGGGCCTATGCGTATCCTCTTTTTGAATTATACTTTTCCCGGACCTCTGGGGACGATGGCCGCCTCGTTGGCCGCACTGCCGGGCAACGAGGTGCTGTTCGCGTCGGAGTACGGGAGGCGGGATTTCTCGCTCCCTGGCGTCAAGAGGGTTCTTCTGAAGAAGCCCAAGGACAGGAAGAAGGCTGTGGCATCGATATCGACCCCCGCCCTTGACGCCGGGGAACGGGATTGGACCATGGCCTATTTGCGCGGCCGGGCCACGGCTTCGTCGCTCATGGGCGTGCTTGCGGAAGGGTTTGAGCCCGACATGGTGATCCTGTCGGGTTCTATGGGCAACGGTCTGTTTGTGCGGAACCTGTTCCCGGAAGCTTTCCTTGTCGGGTATGCCGACTGGTATTTTCGGGACGAGGCCGAGACCCGCTATCCTCTCAGCACCATGCCCGACATCCCCCTGGCCCCCCGCAATATCCGCAACACGCTGCAAGCGAAAAACTTTTTTGATTGTAACTGCCATTTTACGACGACGGAATGGCAACGGGAGCAATACCCCGAAGGGATGCGCGGGTTCATTTCCGTACTGCGGAAGTGTGTGGACACGGAGTTTTTCGCTCCGGCCCCCGCCAGCCGATTCAGTTTCGGGGACTGCGAACTGACGGAACGGCAAGAGATCGTGACCCTTTCCGTGCGGGACGCCGCCCGGTTGCGGGAGGGTGGTTTCTGGTGCGAGCTGCCGTCCCTGCTCTCGGCGCGGCCGGACTGCCATGTGGTTCTTATCAGCACGGGCAAGGAGGTCCGCCTCGATAGCCTCCGGGAAAGCATGGCGGCGTTTCCCTCCGGCATGAGGGGCCGGATCCACCTGCTGGATTTCCTCCCTCCGGGAGCCTACCGCGACCTGTTGTGTGTCTCCTCGCTGCATCTCTGCAAAGATATTTCCTTTATGCTGCCTTCCGAACTCTTGGAGGCCATGAGCTGCGGGTGCGTCGTGCTCGCGCCCGACACCGGAGCCGTCCGTGAAGTCCTCAGCGACGGCCAGAACGGTTTTCTGTACCCCTCCGGGCGCAGGATGAATTGGGTCATGCTCATAACCCTGTTGCTCGAAAGGCGATCCGAGCTGCTCTCCATACGCCGGAACGCCCGGAAGACCGTTTTTGGGAAACACAATAAAAATACCCTGTTACCAAGGCATATTGCTTTCCTGATGGACCGTTACAGCCATTGGCGCGCCCAACAAATACAACTCGCGGAGGGAAACGATGTATTCGAATCTACCTCTGCCTAAGCTTCTTGAGATCATTTCGCGGATCGTGAACGACAGCGGATGTACGGTCCGCATCGTCGACGAAATACCTGTGCAGGATAGGGAGATCCGTGAGCTCTGCCTCCAGATTTACGAACTGCGCCGGGCCGCGCAATCCATCGCGCACGGGGAACTGGGAGTCCATTTCGAAAACTGCGGCTGTATGGCTACGTATTTGAAGGACATCATGGATAGGCTCAAGGCGGTCGAGCGGGGGATCAAGGAACTCGCGGAGGGCGACACGCCGGAACTTCCCCGCCTGGGGGCCCTCGGGACGTACTTCGAGCTTATCGGCAATACGCTGCAAGAAAACAGAAGGCTCATCGAGAAGTACAGGAACCTGTCCCTGACCGACATGCTGACGGGCCTGCCGAACCGGCGCGGCTTCCTCGCGCTGGCGGAAAAGAGCTTTGCCCGCGCAAGCCGCAAGCGGCAGAGCATTTCCTTTATCATGGCGGACATCGATCATTTCAAGAAGGTCAACGACCGGCACGGCCATGAGGCGGGGGACGAGGTGTTGCGCGTGGTGGCGCAGCGCTTTCTGGACTGCCTCAGGGTTGAAGATATTTGCTGCCGGTATGGCGGGGAAGAGTTCCTCGTCATGCTGTACGATACGGATGTAATCCGGGCGGCATTGGTTGCGGAACGGCTGCGCAAGAGCATCGCGGGAAAACCGATCTCCACCAGAGGGGAGGAGATCCGGGTGGCGATCAGCCTCGGGGTGACGGAAATCGTCGCTGCCGATTACGCCGGAACGCGGAAATGCCATGCGGAAATACGGCGGGCTGTGCAGGTGTCCGACGCGTTTCTCTACAAAGCCAAGAAAGCGGGCAGGAACAGGGTCGCCGCCAACCTGCCTGAAGAGGATGAGGGGGTGGCGTAGCAAGCCCTCCCGTCTTTCGAAAGGAGAGGGCGCTTGTCGAGGGAAACGCCGATCCGCCTGTGCGCGGGTACGGTTTTTTAGGAAAACGCTTGGGGGATGTCCCGAGTGAGCGCGTGGGTGAGTGCCACGCAGGAGGGTGGGTTGCCCTCCGGAGGAGCAAAATATGTACGGTAGAGCCTTTGCGATGATCCTTATGACGGCGGTGCTGTGTCTCGGCGGAATGACGAATGCCCCGGCCGCTCCGACCTCCAACGCCGCCGTGACTTCCGCGCCCGTGCGGGAAAGTGCTGTCACCGTCCGGGAAACCGTGGCCGAGACCATCGCCCACCACCGGGGACTCAAGGTCATTCAGGAAAATCTGGATGTGACCCGCTATGAACTGCGCCGGGCAAAGGCCGGATGGGGGCCGAGCGTGGACGCGACCGGGCGCTACGGCGCCAGCCGCCTGAGCGACGATACCACGCGCTCCTACGGTTCGGATAAGGGCATGTATGCGGCGAGCGGCGTGGGCATTACCCTGACCCAGCCCCTGTGGGACGGCTTCGCCACCCGCAGCCGTGTCCGTACTGGAGAAGCCACCGTTGAATCGATGGAATACCGCGTGTTCGACAACGCTACCTCGTTCGGTCTGGATGGCCTCATCGCCCATGTGGACTACCTGCGGCGGCGTGAAATCCTGCGCCTCGCACAGGAAAATGTGGCGCGGCATAAGGAAATCCTCGCTTCGCAGCGCGAGCGCCTGAACCTCGGGGCATCCACGACGGCCGACCTGACCCAGACGGAAGGCCGCCTTTCCCGCGCCATGTCCACCCTGACGGACGCCGAGGCTTCGTTGCGCGAAGCCGAGGCCTCCTATATCCGGCTGACCGGGAAGCCCGTGCCCCCGTCGCTTGCGGAAGTATATGTCCCTGAAGGGATGTTTGCCGACCCCGACGCGGTGATGAAGGCGGCTGAGGAAGGGAACCCCAAGCTGAAGGCGTATCTTGCGGACATCCGGGCGGCACGCGGCGAGAAGGAACTTGCACAGTCGGCCTACCATCCGAAGATCAATCTTGAGGTTGGGCCGAACTATTCGGATCGCGGCGGCAGGGGGAGCAATTGGACGTCGAGTTTCGACGTCATGGCGACCATGCGTTGGAACCTGTTCAACAGCGGTGCGGATAAGGCCGAGACGGAAGCCGCCGAGTCGCGCATCCGTCAGGCGCGTCAGACCGCCTATAACTTCTTTGATGATTTGAATCTCGAAATCGCGGACACGTGGACCCGTTACATGGCCGCCATTGAACAGCGGAAGTATTATCAGGAAGCGGTCGTTTACAACACGCAGACGCGGGATGCTTATCTGGCGCAGTTCAACCTTGGGCAGCGCAGCCTGCTTGACGTGCTGGACGCCGAGAGCGAGCTCTTCAATTCAGCTACGCAGGAAGCCACGGCGCGCGGGAACGAGATCGTCGGAGCCTATCGGCTGTACGCGCTGGCCGGGCAGTTCCTTCCGGTGCTGAACATAGACGACAAGTCCCTTTACGTTTCCCAGCGCGAAAGTGAACCTTCCAAGTAACCCTGTTTGCCCTTTTTCCGGGGCTCTGCCCCTCGGGACCCCGCAAGGGGGCAGCGCCCCCTTGACCCGGCGGCGCGTTTCCTTTGGCGGCAAGGCCGCCAAAGGAAACGCTTGTGCGGCGTAATGGAAGGGAGGGGGAGTATCTTTTTTCGTCTTTTATCGGAAGCCTGTTGAGTGGGATGTGCCTTGAATCCGTCTCAGTTGTGGTATTCCTACGAGGGAACCATTTCTTTTGGATCCATACAATGATTGCAGTCCGGCGTGGGAAGGCACTCCACTCCCGAAGCGTTTCTTGACTTCATCGGTTTTCTATGTGTATTTTTAGAAAGGTGCTTCAAAACACCTTTATTCCTTGGCGGCCCGCCGTCCCGTTAGAGTGGCTTTTTTTACGCCTCCGTTTTGGCGTAACCTTTGCCTTATTCTCCGGGTGTGGGCTAATACAAGACCGGCTTGCCGGGAATATGCCCGCCGTTCCAAGGACGGTTTTGAGCACCCGGAGTTTTCTATTTTGAAGGCTCCAATCAAAAAAATCCTTGGAGTGCATCATGTCAGAAACGCCTTTTCCTGTTTCCGCTCCCCCTCCCGATGCGGCATCTCTCGCCGCCCTGCTTCAGAGCGCGGCTCAGGCCCTGCTCCGTTCCGGCACGCCGTCCGACGAAGAACACCCCGCGCCTGCGAAGGTAGAGCGAATCCAAGAGGAAATCCGCCATTATCGATTTCCTCCTTTGGCTGTGCGCTGCGAAAAAGAACTGTTGGAAGAGGAAAACGCCGAAGAAATGCGGGAATTGCTGTTCAGAGCGTTCTCTTCGCTTGAAACCTTCGCGGATCTTCTGGAACTGATGAACCCCGAGGCCAAGGTGGAAGGCGTGGTGATGCATACGCTGGCCCGGGAATTGCGGCGTATCGGCAGATTGGTGTTCAAGATCCAAGACGCTTACAGCACCGTGGAGCTTGTGGAAGCATAGCCCGACCACGGCAATACAAATTACCAAACGGATAACCCAAAAGGCCCTTAGCGACAAACCGCCAAGGGCCTTTTTTCAACATACCGGGAAAACGGGTGAATCCCATCCATATCGACGGCGGGGGAGATGCCTTTTCCAACTCCCGCCGGAACGGACTCCTTCTGGGCCGCTCTCCCCACCAGTCAAAAGTCTTGGGAAAGGTGGGGGGTCCGGGGGGAGGGACAACCCTTCTTCAGAAGGGTTTCCCTTCCCCCGGCACGTCGCGCCTTCCCCAAACGTCCTTTTTTTGCACTCTCCCCCCGGCACTCCGCGTTCCCCCAAACTACTTGTCCGCAGGTACAGGCTGGAGCAAACCGTCGTCGGGCAGGAAAGGTTCCTCTTCAATGACGGTGGGCTGATCAAGCTCGGCATGGAGGCGTTGCATATCAAGCGCACCTTCCCACTTGGCGACAACGATGGTCGCCACGGAGTTGCCGACGAGGTTGGTCAGCGCGCGGGCTTCGGACATGAAGCGGTCCACGCCGAGGATGAGGGCGATACCGGCCACCGGGATGGTGGGGATGGTCGCCAGCGTAGCGGCGAGGGTGACGAATCCGGAACCCGTGACCCCGGCCGCGCCCTTGGAGGCCAGCAGCAGTACGGCGAGCAGGGTAAGTTCTTCCTTGAGGCTCAGTTCGATGCCGAGGGCCTGCGCGATGAAGATAGCCGCCATCGTCAGATAAATGGAAGTGCCGTCAAGGTTGAACGAGTAGCCGGACGGGACCACGATGCCCACGATGTCCTTGCGCGCGCCCATGTGTTCGAGCTTCGCCATGAGGGTCGGGAGGGCGGATTCGGACGAGGACGTGCCGAGCACGAGCCACAATTCATGGGCGATGTAGCGCAGCAGCTTGACCAGCGAGAACCCGGTGAGGCGGGCGATGATGTTCAGGACGACAAAGACGAACAACAGGCAGGTCAGGTAGAAGCTGCCCATGAGATAGCCGAGGGAGCCGAGCGTGCCGAGGCCGTACTTGCCCACGGTGAAGGCCATAGCGCCGAACGCGCCGAGCGGGGCGAGCTTCATGATGATGTTGATGATGCCGAACAGGGCCGAGGAAGCCTGACGGATGAGCCCGACGATACCGGCGACGCGCTTGCCGAGGGCGGAAAAGGCCGCGCCGCAGAGCAGGGAAATGAGCAGCACCTGGAGGATGTCGCCATTGGCGAACGCGCCTACGATGGTGCCGGGGATGATGTTCATCAGGAAGTCGATGAAGCCGTTGTGTTGGGCCGAAGCAGTGTACTTGGCGATGGCGGCGGTGTCGAGGGACGCGGGATCGACGTGCATTCCCCCACCCGGCTGGAGGGTGTTGACCACCACAAGCCCGATGATAAGGGCCAGGGTCGTCACCGCTTCAAAATAGATGAGCGCTTTGCCGCCGATACGGCCGAGCTTCTTCATGTCTTCCATGCCCGCGACGCCGAGGACCACGGTACAGAAAATGATCGGCGCGATGATCATCTTGATAAGTTTGATGAACCCGTCACCGAGCGGCTTCATGGCCTGAGCGGTCTGGGGATAGAAATGCCCAAGGGCAATACCAAGGAGAATGGCACAAATAACCTGAAAATAAAGAGATTTATACAACGGCTTCTTGGGAGCTTCCATGATTTCCTCCTGCGGGCGCCGGGACGAACGGGGAGACCTCCCCCGTTTTCGGGGAGCACGTTCGGCGGGCGCGTGTTTCCGGGTGTCCGCTCGCGGGGAGGACAGAGGATTCTGTCCGTTTCGCGGCGCGGGCGCGACAAGGGCCAAGGGTGGGAGTGTCCTTTGCACGATTGCCGGATGGCGTCATGTGCGGAAAGGCCGTCAACCGATCATCGCGGGAGGAGGCAGAGGGAATACGACAAGGCCCCGCCAAGAGGGACGGAGAGGGAGGGGGACCACCGCCGGAAGCCCTGCGGACAGGAGCGGCGGGAGCATGGGGGGAGCGGCGCTTTGTCCGGCGTCGTGCACCGGGGCGTCGTTGTCCTTTTGGGAAAGTTCGTGCCCGCGGACGTGCGGGACGCGCACCTCCGTCTGGATCAGCAAGGGCTGGTAGACGTCTTGAATGACCGTTTCGTATTGCGTCGGAGCGTGGCGGAATGCGCCTTTCTCCGGCTCGTGGGCATCAGCGCGCGGGCACCAGCAGCCTGCCGCCAGCAACGTGGCAAACAGGATGAACAGGTGCAGAGGCAGGAAAAGGCGTCTTTTCATGGTCTTTCCGCGCGGCTAAACATGAATAGGGTTTCTTTGATCCTATATCGGCGCTCCCGTTTTGGGTCAAGGGAAAACGGGAAAAAGATGGAGTGAAAAAGAGCACTTGCTGCAAGGCATTTCTGTAACTTGCCTGAATACCATTTGAAAAGAAAACGCTTGCCGGGAAAGAATTTTTCAGGAAATTGGAATGGCGTTACAATATATCACTTTTTTCAAAAAAAGAGTCTGTATTAAAAGAATGTTACAAAGCGATACTCTCAAAAACCCGGATTTTGCCATGTCCGCAAAGGAACAGCTTTTGATGGGTGTGCTTGGTTGTTTGGTCAACAAAGAGAAGCGGAAAGGAAAAGGGAAGAAAAACTTGAGGGAGGGGAGAACATGTTCAGAAAGTTCTCCCTCCCTTAAAGACTTTTACTGTTATCAACTTATTGTTGTTCTTTCTAACGGAAGAGCGGAGCAGAGCGTTTTTTGTTTGAGGGCGGGAGCGGTCAAAGGCATATCGCTCTTTCTTGTTGGGGAAGGAAGGGCGCGGTGCCCTCTCATTGGCTCCCCTTATTCCTCCAGCTTGAGCAGCCGCCCGGCAACGACGAGGAAGGCTTCACGGGCTTGCGCGGCGATAAGCTGGTTGGCGAGGCCGAGGCCGTCACAGTAGTTCCGCCCGAGCCGGGTAGGTTCGATGCCGCCAAGCCCGGTTTCGCCGGAAACAACCACCCATTGGCAACCGGAAGAGCGCATTATGTCGAGCAACGCTTCCGTCTCAAGGCGCACAGCACCTTCGAAAGAGCTGAGATCTTCGGGATCAGGCAGGCTGAACAGGATATTCGATACCCACAAGGTGATGCAGTCCAGCAAAACGGTGGGAGTTCCCGCCGTGTTACGGAATTCCGCAAGGGCGGTGCCAATGTGCTCTCCAAGCTGGAGCGGACATTCGAGCGTCCGCCAGTTTTCCGGGCGGCGGGCACGGTGCCGCCGGATGCGTTCCGTCATCGAAGGATCGTCCGGCCGTGCTTCAGCTGTAGCGACATACAACACCGGACCGTCGGCCCGTTGAAAAACCCGGGCCTCCGCACGTGCGCTTTTGCCGCTCCGCGTGCCGCCGAGATAGAGAGTCAAATCAGGCTTATCCATGATGCTGCCCTTTACGGATCGGGAGGCCCTTTCGGGAAAGGGGTTCCCGGCTGCGTCATTTTTTTATGCGGGAAAATGTTGCATCGGTGGTTCATCACGAGTCAAGCGCAAGCACTTTCCCCATGCGAAACATTCACTTTTCTGATATTTTTAAGATTTAATTTATTATTTTAACATGTTATATTATCATTTTCATTGAAAGTGTGAATGCCTCTCCCATGCTTGAGAAAACGTGTGAAAAGGGATTCGATAAGGCCAAAAGTCTTTGAAGATGGAGGGGTGGGGTTTGGGGAGGGGAGGAAGGGACTTTCTGGAGAAAGTCCCTTCCTCCCCTCCCCAATTTTCCTTAGGAAGAGGCCGCATACCGCTCCCACGAGTGCATGAGCACGGCATGGGAAGCGGTAAAATCCTCGACGGAAAAGACCTCAAGGTTGAGCACGCCGGAGAATCCGGTTTTCCAGAGGGGGTGCATCACATCATCCACGAATTCCGGCGGCATGAGCCGGAGTGACTTGTGGTCACGCGGACGAGGCCCGAACAGGCGGGACAGGTTCCTTTCCGCCAGTTTTTCCGGAGCATTCTGCTGGCCTTGCGGCTTTGCCGCGTCCGCCTCGCTCCCGCGTGGCTCCAGACCGTGCAGATGGATGACGCGCACCCGAGGGAGCCACGCCGCAAGCACAGGGGCGGGATCGCCGCCGTCCTTCCAGATATGCCCCACATCAAGGCAGCGGGAGTATGGCGTGCCCGCAAGCCAGCGATCCCAGAACGAGGGGGCGTAGGTCTCAAGGTTTTCCACGGCGAGGCGTTCCGGCGCGGGCAGACACGCCGCGATTTCCCGCAGGGCTTCGGCGGTCCACTCCTGCTGTTCGGCGGAAGGTTCCCCCCCTGTCCCATGCAGCGAGGGGAAATCCACATGGAGCACGAAGCTGTGCGGATCGAGCGGGCCGGTGAGTTCGGCGACGCGGCGGATTTTCCCGATCATCGACCGCGCGCCTTCCCACGTATCGAAATCGGCGTCCGTGGGGAGATGCACGTGCAGGGTCGCGCGCTCTCCGGCAATGATCCTGCCGATTTCGACGATTTCGCCGGGTGTGGCGAGATATTCGTTGCGCTCGCCCGGTTCCACCAGCAAAAGCGCCACATCATCACACCGTTCCGCTGCAAACCGCACGGCGGGCACATAGGTTTCGTGCAGCAGGAACGAGGTCGCGCCGAGGCGTATATTCGGGATCACGTATTTCCGCATCAGATTGTTTCCCTCCCCTGGTTTCACACGCAACATACTATGAGGACAACACATTCCGTCAGTTCGACGAGGCATCCGAATACGTCCCCGGTGACGCCGCCGAGCCGTTTCTTTGCGGCGGAAAGCAGAAGGTATGCGGCGAGCAGGGCGATGGCGAGAGCGTAGAGCCCGCGCACCCCGTTGACGGCGCATATGCCGAGCCCGATAGCAAGGGCGATCAGCTCATGGCGCGAGGTCACTCCTTCGTGCAGGGCTTCTCCGAGCCCGCCCGGACGCGCCGAGGGAACGCGCATTGCCGCGAAAACTATGCACCGCGCCAGCGTTCCGGCAAGACAGCAGGACAGCAGGAGAGGCGCGAAGGCGTCCGGACCGCTTCCATCCGCCTGAAAAGTGCCCGCCAGCGCGCCGAGGGCCGCGGCCTTGAGTGCGAGTATGAAGAACAACGCGGCCCCGCCGAAAGTTCCGAGCCGGGAATCCTTCATGATCTCCAGCCGCCGGGCCGGGGGAGCCTCCACGATGAGCCCGTCCCCGCAGTCCGCCACGCCGTCAAGATGCAGCCCTCCCGTCACGGCGACCCAGACAAGGCAGCCGATGACGCCGCACAGGGAGGCGGGCAGGAGCTGTGCCGCAAGGCCGAGCGCGAGGGATACGAGCGCGCCGATGATGAGCCCGACCACGGGCAACCAGACGGCGACGCCCCGGAACGTGGGCGGCAGCGGCGCGGAACCGATGGGCAGGCGGGTGAAGAAGCCGAGGGCGGCGCGGAGCATCATTTCATGCCTATGCCTTGCAGCGTGTTCATTTCCGTAAGGATGCGGACGGCGGCGTCGATGATCGGATAGAGCAGCGCCGCGCCCGTGCCTTCCCCAAGCCTGAGCCCGAAGTCAAAATAGGTGGGAATGCCGAGGTAATCCATGAGGATCTGATGCCCCGGCTCCACGGACGAATGCGAGCCGATGAGCATGTCCCGCACGCCGGGCCGGATGCCGATGGCGATGGCTGCGGCGGCACCGGCGATGAAGCCGTCCACCACGACCGGAATGCGCAGCGACGCCCCGCCGAGCATGAGCCCGCTCATGGCTGCGAGTTCCGGCCCGCCGACCTTGGCGAGCACGTCGACGGCATCACTTGGGTTGGGGCGGTTGATTGCAATGCCGCGCCGGATGAGGCCGGCCTTGTGGCGGACGCGCTCGGAAGGGATGCCGGAGCCGATGCCTGTCACCTCGTCAACCGACGCGCCTGTGAGCACGGCGGCGATGGCCGAGGAGGGCGAGGTGTTGCCGATGCCCATTTCTCCGGCGGCAAGCAGGGTCACGCCTCGGGCGGCCTCCTCGCGGGCCATGTCGATGCCCACCTGCACACAGGCCAACGCCTCTTCACGGGTCATGGCCGGGCCTTCGCTGAAGTCGCGTGCCGCGTGCATGACCTTGCGCCGCACAAGCCCTTCCACGTCGTCGAGGTCGTTCTTCACGCCTACGTCCACGACGGAAAGCCGCGCTCCGGCATTGCGGCAAAAGGCGTTTATCGTCCCGCCGCCCTTGACGAAATTGCGCACCTGCATTTCCGTCACCTCCTGTCCCGTGGCGCTCACGCCCTGAAGGGCGATATCGTGATCCGCCGCGAACAGCACCACGGATTTTTCGGGAAAAGCCGGGCATTCTTTCCCGGTGATCCCCGCGAGCCGTACCGCCAACTCCTCGATCCGGCCAAGGCTCCTCGGAACCTTGGCAAGATTGTCCAGACGCCGTTGCGCCGCTTCCGCCGCCTCAGCCGAAAATGCGGGAATCGTCAGTGTGTTCATGGGTACTCTTCTCCAGCTCATTGTTCTTACAAGCTCAACATACCGATAAGAAACACTTCAAACAGCGTGAAGACGATGACGGAATGCCACATGAGCCGGACCGCCAGCACGATGTGCGCGGGCTTGGCATCGGGGGTTCCGTCGCCGAGCCACGGATGGTCGACGCACAGATCCCCGTACACGGCGGGGCCTCCGAGCTTGAGGCCGAGGGCTGCGGCAAAGGCCGCTTCGCTCCATGCGGAATTGGGGCTTTCGTGGGCCGTGCGGTATTTCCAGCCCACGGGAAGGATGTGGTTGTGCCGCAGGTTCGGGATGATGCGGGAGGCGAACGCGATGCAGGGCAGAGACAGCCGGGCCGGGACGAAGTTCAGGGCATCGTCGAGCCGGGCCGCGAACGTGCCGAAACGGATGTATTTTTCGTTTTTCTTGCCCCAGAGAGCATCGAGCACGTTGGCGGAGCGGTGCAGTACGGCAAGGCACGCGGCCCCCGGATACCCGAAGAAGAAAAGGCCGATGCCCGCCCAAAACAGCGTGGACAGGACCCCGTCCGTGAGGTTCTCGCCCACGCTTTCCACACAGGCGCGGGCCACGCCGTGAGCGTCGAGGCGGTCTGGATTGCGGCCCACCATCATGGAAACGGCCTTGCGCGCGCCTTCGAGGTCGCCCTTGGCAAGCGGGACGGCGACGCGCAGGGCGTGTTCGTCAAGGCTCCGGGGCGCGACGCAGATCCAGATGATGATGGCCGACACGAACCATGCCGCCCGGGGGTCGGCGTAAACCTGCGCGGCCCACGCCAGCCCGCCCGCGAGAGCGGCGCAGGGCAGGACGACAAGCAGACAGGCGAGAGTGCCGGAGAGGGACATCAGAGCGTTGTTGGAACCGCGCCGGAACAGGGCTTCGATGCGGGAGGCCAGCGCGCCCATCATGCAGACGGGATGCACGCGGGAAGGCAGTTCCCCGAAAAGGCGGTCGATCAGCAGCGCGGCGGGCAGCAGCGCGAGGAAGGCGAGATTCATTTCAATCCCATGCTTTGGTAAATGGTTTCCATGTCGGAATGTTCGCGCACAATATCCGCGAGCCTGTCCAGCGCCTTTTCAAGATCATAGGTAGCCAGCTGGCGACCTTGCGGCGCAAGGCCGATGTCGGCGCGCACATGATCGAGCCAGGCGCGGCGGAAGGCGTCGTCATCGAAAACGCCGTGCAGGTAGGTGGCCCAGCGCCGCCCCGAGACATAACCGCAGATGCGCTCCGCTTCGGAAAGATAGGCGCGGTCGGCCCGCAGGAACAGCGGCAGGGCCGAAGGGCCGTGATCGGTGAGGCCGTGGTGGATTTCATAGCCGCCGGAGGGCACGCCGAGCGGGGTTTCAGCGCGGGCCACGCGCACGAGCGTCTTGTCGGCTGCGAAGGTCGAGCGCAGATCCATAAGCCCGAGCCCCGGCACTTCCGGCGCGGCGGACTCGATGCCTTGGGGATCGAGGATGGCCCGGCCCAGAATCTGCAACCCGCCGCAGATGCCGAAGATCCATTTGCCGCGCTCGGCGTGCCCGAGGATATTGTCCGCCAGCCCGCTGCGGCGCAGGTCGTCGAGGTCGGGGACCACGCTTTTCGAGCCCGGAAGCATCACCACATCGGGGTCGCCCCATTCCTCCGCACGGCGCACCGGACGCAGGCGGACGTCGGGTTCGGCGGCGAGCGGCGCAAAGTCGGTGTAATTGGATACGTGCCGCAGCATGACCACGGCGATGTCCAGTGTCCCCGCCTTTTTTCCCCCGCAGTCGGTGTGTCCCCATGAGAAGCCCGCCATGTCTTCTTCGGGAATGTTGAGGTCGCGTATATAAGGAATGGTGCCGAGCACGGGAATTCCCGTATGGTCGAGCATGTATTCGTGGGCCGGGCCGAGCAGGGAGGTGTCCCCCCGGAACCGGTTGACGATATAGCCGGTGAGCAGGCGGCGTTCGGCGTCGGTGAAGGTCATCCACGTTCCGAGGAAGGAGGCGTAGACCCCGCCCCGGTCGATGTCTCCGACGAGCAGCACGGAAGCCCGCGCATGTTCGGCCATGCGCATGTTGACGACATCGTGCTCCTTGAGGTTGATTTCGCCGGGGCTGCCCGCGCCTTCGAGCACCATGACGTCATGGTCGGCGGCGAGGCTGTCGTAGGCTTCGGTGACGGTCTTCCATAATTCCTTTTTTTTCTTGAAGTAGTCGAGGACGCCCATGTGCCCGATGGGTTGCCCAAGGACGACGACCTGCGATCCTGTATCGGAGTGCGGCTTGAGCAGGATGGGGTTCATGCGGGCGTCCGGGTCGACGAGGGCGGCCTGCGCCTGCACGATCTGGGCGCGGCCCATTTCGTCGCCCGCCGCGGTGACCCCCGAGTTCAGCGACATGTTCTGCGCTTTGAAGGGGGCGACGCTGTAGCCGTCCTGCCGGAAGATGCGGCAGTAGGCCGCCGCAAGGATGCTCTTGCCCGCGTTGGAGGAGGTGCCCTGCAGCATGAGGGCCGGGGTATGGCGGGGGCGGCGGGATATGCCGGGGGAAGGGAGGAGAAACCCTTCTGGAGAAGGGCTTTCTCCTCCCTTCCCCCAGGCCCCCATCCCTCCTCTTCCTAAGACTTTTATGTTTATTGAATCCTTGTTGCCGGATTCGGGTGAAGCCGGGGTTTCGGGGAGCGGGGAGGAGGAAACCCCGTGCGTCGTTTCCCGGATTGCGGAGAGGGCTTCGGCAAGGCGGCGGTGGTCTTCGGGAAAGCGGACGGCGGCACGGAACCATGAGCCGTCTTTGAGCCCGTGGTAGTTGGAGCAGTCGCGGACGGCGATGCCGAAGCGTTTGAGGAGGATGCCGAGCAGATTGCGGGGCGCGCCGGGCCAGCGGAACAGAACGTAGTTGGCGGCTGACGGGTAAACCTCGATTCCCGGCAGGGACGACAGGGCGGCGGCGAGATCCGCGCGGCGTTCGGCGTTCTCGGCGCGGGTTTGTGCCGCGAAGTCCGAGGTATCCGCGAAGACGGCTTGCGCGGCGGCCAGCGCGAAGGCGTTGACGCTCCACGCGGGCAGCTCGTCCCGGATGGCCTGCGCCAGCTCCGCATCGGCGGCGAGATATCCGAGGCGTACGCCCGGAACGGCATGGAATTTGGTCAGCGAGCGCAGGACAATGCCGTTTTTCGGAAGCCGTTGCAGTACGGAAGCCTCCGTTTCCGTCCCGGCGTATTCGACAAACGCTTCATCAATGATCCAAAGGAGATCGGAGCGCGAGGACATGAGGCGCAGGCATTCCTCCGGAGTACGGAACAACCCCGAAGGGTTGCCGGGATTGGCAAGGAAGACCGCCGATCCCTCGGGGGCATCGGTGAGCGCGTCGAGCAGATCCCGCGTGGGGACGGCTTCATCCTTTCCCGTATCTGTTGTCGGAACACATTGATTTTTTTCAATGATACCTCCCCATACGGGGATGGCCTTTATCCCGGCGAGGCGGCAGGCTATGGCGTATTCGCTGAATGCGGGCTCGACGACGCGCACGGAAGACACGCCGCGCTTGCGGAGTACGCGGGCAAGCGCGTGGATGAGCTCGTTGCTGCCGCTTCCGAAGACGAAGCGGGAGGCGTCCATCCCATGATGCCGGGCCGCCGCGAGCATGGCTTCCTCGGCATGGGGGGAAGGATAGGCCGCGAGTGCGGTCATGGCCCGGAACAGCGCGGCACGGATGAACTCCGGCGGGCCTTCGGGCCGCACGTTCACGCTGAAATCCAGCAAGGAGGCCGGATCGCGTCCGGCGGTAGCCGCCATGCGCAGCAAGTCGCCGCCGTGGGCTTCGGGTTTCATAACGATTCCTCTTTCTGTACTTGCCCGGGAGGTTTCCCCCAAAGCGTGAGGGCATCGGCCCTTGAATGTTTTGGCTCCGTCATGGGATGCGTTCGTTTCATCTCCGCAACAGGGTGAAAAGGGAGCTTTTTTCTCCAGTTTTCCCGTTGGTGAGCGTTATGGTCGAGGCATTTTGTTGGCTGTCTCTTTGGAATGTTAAGAAAGGAAGCATCAACCGTGTACTCTGGCAGAGCCAATGGTTTTTATGCAGAAATGACACATAGTTTTTGAAAAATATTCCCAGACGGACGTCCTGCCTGCTTTCCTGGATTTGTGCATATGTTCCCGCCGAGGCGGGCCGAGGCCGTTCGCCGATTCAAGCCATCAGATTGGTATGTTGCTTTCCATAAACAAGGCCTCAAGGATGCAGGCCGCGCAAGTTTCGGGATCGGTACGGGTGGTATCCACGGTCATCTGGCCGGGGAGCGGCACATGGATGGAACGCGCCTGACGTTCGGCGTGCTTCCAGTCCGGCGTGCGGTCCGTGCGCAGGGACTCGCGGCGCTGCAATTCCTTGGCGTCGCAAGTGACCTGCACGGACAGGATGGAAACGCCGGCCAATCGCTCGAGCAGGTCTTCAATCCAGCCCGGATCTTCGCCGATGACGTGGTCCACGATGACCCACGCGCCCGCTTTTGCCGCCGCCGCGACGCTGGCATGGAAGGTTTCGATGAGCGGCAGGCCCGTTTGCGCGAGTCCCGCCAGTACGGACCCGTATCCCCCCGTGCTCGCCCTCAGCAGCTGATCGATGGAAAGGGTCATGCAGCACAACCCGTAAACCGCGTGGAGCCGCGTTTGCAATGCTTGGGAAAGCGTGGTCTTTCCCGCGCTTGACGGCCCGTTCAGGAGGATGACCTGACCGGAGGGGGAGGTGGGCCGAGGGGAGGAAAATCCTTCCGAAGAAGTTTTCCCGCTTTTGGGGGCTTGGCCTTCCTCGGCATGCCCCTCATTTCCCCAATAGAGATGGACATACCCGGCTCTGACGTTGCCGAAGGCTACCCCGGCTTTTTCGACGCCTGAGCGGGTGCGGACTTCGTACAGGGGCGGATAGTCGCGGTGCAACTCGATGTCGGACCAGTGAAATTCGTGTCCTCGGAAGGTTTCGTGCCGCAAGCCGAAGGGCGCGCCGGAGAGCATGGAGGCTTCCCGGTACCCAAGGGAACGGATGCGCCCGCCCATGCGCACCGTGGCATCGATAACGCCGCACATGGGCCAGATGCGGCGGTCGTCCCGCGTGCCCCCGGCCTCTTCGGAGGCTTCGAGCGTGGTGCAAAGATACATGTAGCCGCCGCATTCCGCATATATTTCTCCGCCCCGTGCCGCGAAGTCCCGGATGTTTTCCCGCATGGCGGCGTTTCTGGACAGCTCGCGGGCAAAGACTTCGGGATAGCCCCCGCCGAGGTACAACGCCTCAATGCCGATCGGCAAGGCCGTATCCGCCAGCGGGGAAAAGGGAACGGGTTCCCATCCCTGCGAACGTAAAACGCGTTCGTTTTCCTCATAATAGAAGCAAAAGGCCTTGTCTTTGGCGATGCCCATACGCCGGGGCCGGACGTTCTCCGAAGGCAACGGCGCGGGCGCTTCCGGGCGCTTCGACGTGGTCAGCGCGAGAAGGCGATCAATGTCGAGATGCTGTTCCGCCATCTCCGCTAGCGCGTCGAGCCATGTGGCGGTGGTCCCGGCCTCTTCCGAGGGAAGGAGCCCGAGCTGGCGTTCGGGGAGCCGCCATTCCTCACGACGGGGCAGCGCACCGAGCAGCGGCGGAAGGTTGGCGCGCTCCAGTGCCTGGCGCAGTATGTCCGCATGGCGGGGGCTTCCCACATTGTTGGCAATGGCTCCGACGAGGCGGACGCCCATGCGCACGGCATGAAGCTGGAACCCGGCAACGAGCGCGGCCACGGAACCCGCCATCCCCCTGCCGTTGAACACGAGTACGATCGGAAGGCCGAGGGCGCGGGCGCAATCGGCCGTGCCACCCGCCGGATCGCCGGGATCGCGGCTGTCGAAAAGCCCCATGACGCCCTCGCAGACGGCGGCGTCGGCGTCATGCGCGCGGCTGTCCCACAGCGCCCGGACACCATCACGGCCCATCATCCACGTATCGAGATTGCAGGCGGGCAGCCCGGTGGCTTGAGCATGGAAGGTAGGATCGATGTAGTCCGGCCCGCATTTGAACCCCTGTACCCGCAGGCCGCGCCGGGCAAGGGCCCGCATGAGCGCGATGCTCGCCGTGGTCTTGCCCTCGCCCGAACGGGGCGCGGCGATGCAGAAGGCGTGGAATGTCGTATGTTGCATAGGCTGTTCCCGTTTCCCGATGCCTCGAAAAGGCTTTCCAACAGGGATTCAATACACGCAAAAGTCTTGGGAGAGAGGGGATGGGGTTTTAGGGAGGGGAAGCTCTTCTTCAGAAGGGTTCTTCTCCCTAACCCAAACCTACTCCATATACTTCTCAACATACCCCCGCGCCTCGTACATGGCCCCGGCGTCCGTGATCGTGCGCGGGCCGCCGATGATGACGAGGGTGGACATATCCACCTCGTCGGCGGGGAAATCGTCGAGCCTGCCGATCCATTTGGCCTCCTGAGGCCGTCCAGCATGTCGGACATAGGCGCACAATACGTCGCCTCCGCGCTGTTCCCTGAAAATGTCGAGCGCTTCCGTGAGCAGATGCCGCCGTTTGCGCCCGGCGGGATTGTAGAGCGTCACCGGCAGGGCCGACTGCGCCACGGCCCGGAGATTTTGCCGCACTTCGTCCGAAGGGACAAGCAAATCGGAAAGGCTCACCAGCGAAAAACCGTTCTGGAGCGGCGCTCCGAGCGAAGCCGCCGCGATGTTCGCCGCCGTGATGCCCGGCAGGACCCGGATCGGGATGTCCGCGAATTCCGGCTCCCGGGCCCGCAGTTCGAACAGCAGCCCCGCCATCGCCAGAATGCCGGGGTCGCCGGAGCAGACCATGCAGACCTCCTGCCCGGCTGCGGCGGCTTCGAGCGTGGCCCGGCACCGCGCCACCTCGCCCATCATGCCGTTCTGGATGATTGGTTTTCCGATGATGCGATCACGAATGAAATCAACGTAATTGCTGTATCCTGCCACCGTGTCGCAATGCCTGAGCGCGGCATCCACCTCGGGCGTGATCTGCCCGGGAACGCCGGAGCCGAGCCCCACAACCACGACCTGTCCGCGAGTAGCCTTGGGTGCGGAGAGGTGCGGCAGGCGGGCCAGTGCCAGCGTGACGTCTCCAAAGGCGGCTTTCGGGGCGTACAGTGTGGGCTGGGGGATTGAGCCGTATCCGGCGGAAAGCAGGCACGCGGCCTCGCTCACCGAAGCGGTGCCGACCTTTTCACGGACTTTGGCCGAGGGCGTGGGCACGGGCACGGCATCAAGCCGGGCGGCGGCGTGGAACTCGACGGGCACCTGCCACTTTTCGCCCAATTCGAGGATGGCGGGCTCATCGGCTTTCACGTCGCACGAGGCGATGGCGGCGATGTGTTCAGGCCGCAAACCGAGATCGGAGAGATGGCCTTCCGCGATGAGCCGCAGTTCCAAGGGCTCGACCCCACGACGGCAACCCACGCCGAGAACAAAGGATTTGCCCGTGATGTCAAGGTGCTGTACCTCTTCGGGCACCGTGCCTTCGGCATCCCAGAGCACGGCATGGCGAGCGGTAACCGCTTCCGGGCTGTCTGTGTAGATAACTTGGTCCGTCCCGGCGAAATGGCGGTCGAACACCGTGCGGGGGCCGCAGAAAGCGATCGGTTCTCCAGAGAGCAGAGCGGCGTTGAGGCTGCGGATGGCGTCGGTATTGAGGATGCGCGCATGTTCTTGGGCGGCGGCCTCGTCAAAGGCTGGGAGGCCGTTTACGTCCGTAGCGGTGCTGATCACGGCCTGCCCGCCGGTGACGCGGGCTACGCGCCGGGCGAGGCGGTTCGCGCCCCCGAGATGCCCCGACGTGAGGCCGACCACGTGGCTGCCGCTTTCTGAACATGACAATACGGCGGGATCGCTGGTCTTATCCCTGAGCAGCGGAGCAATCTTGCGCACGGCTATGCCGGTCGCGCTGATGAAGATATGCGCGTCGAACTGCCTCCAGTTGGCGGACAGGGTCGCGTCAAAGGTTTCCCCCGGCGTATGGACGACGTCCGGCGCGCCTGTGGGACGCGTGGAGTGGATTACCGCGGGCAGTCCGAGTCCGGCGGCGATTTCCTTGGCGCGGACAACCCCCTTGTCGGTAAAGGCATACAGGGCACAGCGCCCGTCAAAGGCTTCGTTGGCAAGGTGGTTTCTGTAACCATGTGAAAAGTCAGCGCCATAAAGCCGTGATGCGCCGCCTTGGGCATCCAGCGCCCGGCCCACGAAAATGAGCGCCTGCCGTCCGAAACCCGCCTCTTCGACCTTGCGTGCGATGTCGGACACCGTGCCCCGGAGGATGCGTTCGTCAGGCCATGTCGCACGGTAAACGACCGCCGCCGGAGTATCCGGGGACAGGCCCCCCTCTCCCATGAGAGCAGTCATCAGATCGTCAATCTTTCCGGTACTGAGGAAGAAGACCAGCGTCGCTCCGGTCCGTGCGAAGGCCGCCGCGTTTTCGCCCTTGGGCATGGGAGTGCGCCCGGGGGTGCGGGTGAGCACGACGCTTTGGCTCACGTCGGGACAGGTGAGTTCGCAGCCGAGAGCCGCCGCCGCGCCGAAGACGCTGCTCACGCCGGGGACGATGCGCGAAGCGATGCCTTTTTCGGCAAGAGCGCGGATCTGCTCATTGATCGCGCCGTACATGGCCGGATCTCCGGTGTGCAGGCGGACGACGCGCTTTCCGGCGAGGGCGGCTTCGCTCATGGCGGTGACCTGCTCCCCAAGGTTCATGGCGGCGCTGTCCCTGCATTCGCAGTCGGGCTTGCAGCGCTTGAGGTGCCCGGGATTGACCAGCGACCCGGCGTACACCACGAGGTCGGCCTGTTCCAGCGCACGCAGGCCGCGCAGGGTGATGAGGTCTTCCGCGCCCGGTCCGGCGCCGACGAATTCGACGAGAGGAGTGTTCATGACGTGATCTCTTTCTGGAACGTAAACAGGTAGATGGTGTTCTGTTGCTTCAAATGGTGGCTCGTCCCGGCAATGGGTTGCTCGTGGGCGATGTTGAGGCTGCACAGGCCGGTCCTCCGGTCGGGAGACCATGCGGACAGGGTATGGAAACTTTCGAGCGTCACCGCGCTCGCCGCCATGATGCCTCCCGGAGGCATTCTTTCCATGCACGCCGCCAGCAGCTCCGGCAAGTCCCGCCCGCCTCCGCCGATGAAGACGCGATCAGGGGGAGGGAGGGAAGGGGCGGAGCCGCCGGGGGAAGGGGAGAGGAACCCCTTCTGAAGAAGGCTTCTCATCTCCCCTTCCCCTCTCTTTCCCAAGGCTTCTGACTGGTGGGGAGGCTGCGCGGCGGGAGTTCCGCCGTATGGAGAGGAAAGGAGGTTGTCTACGGATGAGGCATGGATGAGTTCAAGGGCGTCGCCGATGTGGAGCGTATAATTGGAGACGCCCAGACGGGCGCGGTTACGCTTGATGATCGCGCCGCGTTCGGGTTTGCGCTCGATGCCGACGACGTTGAGGTTGGGCCGCAGTCCGGCGGCTTCGAGCCCCACGGAACCGCTTCCGGCCCCGATGTCCCACAGCGTGCCCCATGCCGGAAGCCGCAGCCGCGACAGGATCACCGCCCGCACATCGGAGGCGGTAATCAGGTTGTTCTCGCGTTCGTAGTCTTCTTCCGGGAACCCAAGGGTGAGTATCGGCGCGGGGATGCTGTGGGATATGGGGGAACCTTCGTGAATGCCGGAATCGGGACGCGCATCGTGAGCAATCCGGGCGACGGTATGAGGGACACAGTGCCAAGGGGTCGGGAGCAGAAGCAGGATGGACGTGGGGCCGCATTCCGTGCGGGCCAGATCCGCCAGCGGGCCTGAAAAGAGGCGTTCTTCGGGCGAGCCGAGCCGTTCGGCGATGACGGCGGCGCGCCCGGCGGACGCGGGATGGAGTTTGAGCACGGCTTGCGAGATAGCATGGGCGGGGTAGCGGCTTCCGGCATAGGCGACGGAAAGCGGGGCTTCGGCAATGGCACGGGCGGGCAAGGCTTCGCCGGAGTGCGCACTGAACAGGCGGGCGTCCTGCCAAGGCAGGCCGAGCCGGTGAAACAGCGCCTGAAAAGCGGTAATGCCGGGATGATACACAATAGTGTCATCGGGGTGGGCCATGCCGGAAAGCGTACCGCCGAACCCATGGTACAGCGCATCTCCCGAGGCCAATACCACGACATGCCGCCCGACCCGGCACAGGGTGAGGGCGTCCGCCGCATCCTCACGGGCTTTCGCGCCGATGATCCGGGTCAAGCGGGCCTCTACAGGGCACGCGGCCAGCAGCGCCCGAGAACCATACACCACGTCCGCCCGTCCGATCAGCCCCAGCGTTTCGGCGTCCTTCGGAAAGCCGATGCCGCAAGACACGACGTCAATGCGCCCAGCTTCCGTATCCATTCCGTTGCCGTCCATAGCCTTCAATCCTTTTTGCCGTCCAGAAAATACGTCAGGCCGATCGTTCCGTTGTATTCAGGTTCCGCGTGCTCCCCGCTCCTTGCCGTTGGAGCTTCTGGGGAAGAAGCGGAGGCATGGGAGGGGTCGCTTTGTCCCGAAAAATTTTTTCCGTTTTTCTCCGGTTCCTTTTGCTCACCCCGTTTTTCCTCAAATAAAAATTGCCCCTCAAAATCGAAGACGAGCAGCCGCAGCACGATGTTTTCCCCGCAACGGCGGGCAAACTGCCCGAGGGCGGTGCGGGCGAGGCGTCGTAGGATGCCGGGCCGATCCGCTTCGGGGATGGACAGAAGCGCTTCCCGCACGGAAACGCTGTGCGCCAGTGCATCGTGCAGGGCTTCTTCCCCGGGCAGGTGCTTCCGTACCTCGGCACGCAACAGATCCATATCCTGACTGACTTTGTGGGCATGGGTGTTTTCAAATCCAGCCGCGTACTTGCACAATTTCCCCGCCATGCAGGCCACGACGATTTCGCGCATCCCGTATTCACAGGCCGCGGCGAGGCTCTCCGCGATAAAGTCCCCGATGCAGGCGAACGCCGTTTCGGGCAGAGAGGGAAGCCGCCGTTCCGCGCCGGACTTCGTGCGTCCGCCGGTGCAGAACACCATTGTCGTCCCGTGGGCGATATGGTGCGATTTCACGCAAATCCGCACGGTTTCAATATAGGCTTCGTGGCTGTAGGGCCGCACGAGCCCGGTCGTCCCAAGGATCGAGATCCCGCCGACAACGCCGAGGAGCGGGTTGAGGGTGTGTTTTGCCAGCTCCTCCCCGTTCTCCACGCCGATTTCCAGCAGCCAGCATCCGGCGTCGAGCCCTGCGTGGTGCAGGTTCTCCGCGATCATCCGGCGCGGGCCGGTGTTGATGGCCCACTTGCCCTGTTCGCAGTCCAGTCCGGGGCGGGTACACAGCCCTACGCCCGCCGCGCCGCGCAGGATGACCGTACCGCCTCCCACGCTTAACGTATAATCTTCTTTCCGTGCGTCTGAAGCCGAGCATCTCCGCATGTTCCCAAACAGGATCGCGCCGTGCGTGCAGTCCGGGTCGTCGCCGCCGTCCTTGCGGATGGCAGCCATGTGGCCTTCGTCCGGCTCAAGCAGCGGAAGGATGCGCTCCCTGCCATCGAGGAACAGCATCGGGATTGTGGGCAGGGGCGTTTCCGGCCGCGTCAGCCGCAGCCACGCAGCCGTCGCCACCGCCGCCGCACACGCGCCCGTGGAGTAGCCCCAGCGCAAGGTTTTCTGTTCGGTTTGTTTCATAGCGCGTTGGATCGGTTTGGGTTATGCGAACTGGGGGAGGGGAGGAAAAACCTTTCTGGAGAAAGGTTTTTCCTCCCCTCCCCCAGACCCCCTCCTCTCCTTTTCCAAAGACTTTCGCGTTTATCGAATCCCTGTTCTGCGGTTTTACGGGATGTTGCCGAGCTTCCGTTGCATCATCTTTCTGAAAAGGCAATGTGAAGATTGTTTGTTTAATATATTTAATCTATTTATATTCTTGATATTCTGTTTCCTGCCGGAACGAACTCCTCTCGCAGAGCCTCCCCAAGTTCCATATCCCTACGCGCTCTCCATAACGGCGTGAAGCGTGGTGACGGCGAGGGCGCTGCCGCCGCGCCTTCCTTCAAGGACGATCTGGGGAACGTCGCACTGGGCAAGAAGTTCCTTTGACTCCACCACGTTGACAAATCCGACGGGCATCCCGACGACAAGGGCGGGCCGCACGCCTTCCTCAAGCGCGTACCGGGCAATGCGGGCCAGCGCCAGCGGAGCGTTGCCGATGAGCACGATGGCCCCGTCAAGCATGGGCCGCGCCTTCTCCGCGCTGCACAGGGCACGGGTGTGGCCTTCGAGTTTGGCGCGATCGATGACGTCCTGATCGCTGATATGGCAGTGCAGGCTTTCGGGACCGTAACCGGGATTCAGCCTCTTCAACCGCTCGATGGAAAGCCCGGCGCGGATCATCTTGGAATCGCAGAATATCGGCGCTCCAGCCCGTAACGCGCACAGACCCGAGCCGATGGCGTCATGCCGGAAAACCAGCGTGTCCGCGATGGACATGTCCGCCGTGGTATGGATCAGGCGGCGCGCCACACGCCATTCCGGTGCGGGCATCCGCTTGTGGAGATCGCACTCCGACTCGATGACACGGAAACTCTCCCGCTCGATTTCCATTCCGCTCAAATTCCAACGTATGTTCATGCCGCCTCCGGCAACAAGAGTTTCGCTTTTTCGTATGCCGCTGGTTCAATAATCCCGTTTCATTGTTGCTCCAGCATTGCGGCTTTTCCGTGTCCCTCGCCTGCTCCCCTCTTCAACGTCTTTCGCGGGAACGAACTCCTTCCCCCTCCAAGTTCAATACAACACATAATGCATGAACGCGATGACCCCGGCGATGGCGACGAGGGTAACGACGAAGCGCGAGAGCTGCATACCGATGACTATGGCGAACGCGACGGGCACGGGGAAAATCCCGAGCGCCGAAGGGAGATTCCTCCGCAGAGTGCGGAAGGGGTTGCCCACCGCGCTCCCGACGAGCATCGCCAGCAGGATCTGCGCGTTGTCGATGAGCCCTTCGGCCCTGAGGTTCGCGGCGACCGCGGAAGACTGCACCAAGCCGCCCATCTGCGCGGCGACCACGGATACCAGTTCCGCAGGGAAAAAACGGTTCACCTGATCAGGGACATACTGCTCCCAGAAATTGAACGCGCCGTTCTTCAACAGCCATTCGATGCAGAGCATCAGCGGGACCGTGATGCACACCATGCGAAACAGCAGCGTCAGCGATCGGACGGCGGCTTTTCCCACGGCGGAAGGCCACCCGAGCGGAGCTTCGTCTACCGGGGGAATGCCGGAAACGGGGGTATCCCCGTGCCCGGAGACATACCAGCGGTTCCAGAGCAGGACGCCGAGGATGACCATGAACCCGCCCGAGAACTGCGCCGCGAAGTAGAGCGCCCCCGGAAGCCCGATGGCTCCGAGCACCGGATACATGACCCGGATGGAGTGCGAGACGTAGGCCAGATAGCTGTTCGCCATGCCGCCCGCAATGAGCGCCGAGGTGCGGATATGCCCGTCGGCATGGCTGCTGACCAGTATGCTGTTGGCCGCCGCATTGGAACAGAGCGCTGTCGGCATCGCAAGGCCCACGATCTCGGGGAGCCGGGCCATCCGGGCCAGCTTGCCCATGACCCGCGCCAGCGCCATGTGCCAGCGCCGCGCCTCCATCAGCCCTCCGAGGAAGGCAGCGATGCCCACGATGGCGAACAGGCGTCCGAAGGTTTTCATCTTGGCGAAGATTTTTTCCGCCGGGGTGAGCGGCGCGTGCCGCTTCATGCGGGGGGCCGCGGTATCCATCTTTGTCGGCCCGGAGGAAGTCACGGCGTCTTCGCCCACATCCGCGTCCATAGACTCACTGACGGGAGCGGACCGGTGCATCCGGCTTGTGGGGGCGCTCGTGCCGTTTTGTTCCGGCTTCGGGCGCATCACGTGGGATTCCGGCATGTGCAGCGTAAGCCAACAGGCTCCGATGACGGCCAGAACGAACCACAGGATGCGGCTCGGGCGCCTCCACGGAGGCGGAAGAGGGCGGCGTCCGCGTTTCATTGCTTTTTGACCATGATGAGCGACAGGTATTCTTCCGGACGGTCGGCAACGGCATCCAGATCGGTCAGGAGGGTCTGCCCCTCCATTGCCAGATGTTCGCCGTACAGGATCTCCACATTTTCCTCGCGCCTGAGGCGTTCCACCAGCGCCTTGCGGCTACGGTAGGTCTTGAGGAGAATCGTGGTGGAGCCTTTGGGGAAGTCCAGCGTTTCGGCCATTTCCGACTTGAAGGATGGGATGACTCTGAGCTGTTCGCCGTTTTCTACGAGCACAGTTCCGGCTTTCGCCGTCAGAGTGGCGAAGGAGGTGATGCCGGGGACGATTTCCAATTCCACGCCAGGGATGGATTCACGTATTATTTCCAGAACATAACCAAATGTACTGTAGGTCATGGCGTCGCCGAGCGTGGCGAAGGCACAGTCCCGGCCCGCTTTCAGTTCCGTAATGATGGCGTCGGCGTTGGCCTGCACCTGCGCGGCGCGGACGGCCTTGTCACGCGACATGCTGAAGATCTGGAGATGGATTTCTCCGCGTGGCTCGAGGGATTCGACCACGGACCGGGAAACGCTGCTCGATGCGTTTTGGGAGATGACGGTAAAGATTACGTCTACGGAGCGCAGCACGTCCGCCGCCCGGAGGGTCAGGTACCGAGGGTCGCCGGGGCCGATGCCCACGCCGTACAGTTTTCCCGGTTTCATGGTAAAATCCTTGTAGTGGGTTGATGTTTTCGGAGAAAGGAAGGACTTCTCTCGCCTTTCCCCGAACCTCCCCCTTTCTCTCCAACGGTTTCTGTTCTGTAGGAAAGGGGGAACCATATTTTGTTTTTCTGCAAAAATGGCGACTTTCTGTGAGCTTGCCTCTGAAGGAACGGAACGTCTTTAAGGAGAGGGGCAATGCCGTATTGCAGACTTTTTTTGGGCTTACAGGGAAAGCCGTGAAAAGGGATTCGATAAGGTCGAAAGTCTTGGGAGGGGAAAGGGGAAGCCCGTCTCCAGAAAGGTTCCCCTTCCCCCTCCGATTCTTTCGCTATTCCATCCTCACTTAATCCGCCTTCTTCGTGTTGGCGAGATCGACAACGGCGTTCTGGGTGTGGCTGAGGAAGATGTCCTGAATGCCCTTGAGCTGGCCGAGGCCCTTGAGGTTGGGCATGGGGGTCATCCCGGCAGCCTTGATGCGGGAGGCCCAGGAATCCTCTTCCGGCCCGGCGAGGTCGTTGTTGGCGTGGTCGCCCGCAACGATCATGAAGGGCTGGAGCCAGACGCGCTTGGCGCCGGAAGCCTTGAGCTTGGGCAGGACGTTGTCGAAGCTGTTGGAGCCTTCGACGGTGGCGAGCCAGACGTGAGGATCGGCCTTGTGGAAGGCGGCGGCAGTGGCGGCGAGGGTCAGGTCGCCGGGGCCGCGGTCGTTGCCGTGGCCCATGAGCACCACGGCGTCGCCGGGCTTGCGATCCTTGGGCAGGGAAGCGAGCACCACCTTGACGACGGCGTCGAGATCCTTTTCAGAGACGAGGAGAGGATAGCCGACCTTGACCGTCTTGAATACGCCGGGATTCTTGGTGATGTTTTTGACGACCATGCGTTCGAGCTGGTTGTATTCCTCGGCGGGGGCGATGTGCAGGGACTGGATCTTGAGATCGGTCACGCCCTGCGCGGCGAGCTCATTCATCGCGGCGTTGACGGAGAGGACGGGCTTGCCTTCCTTGGCCAGCTTGTTGCGGATGATGTCCGAGGTGAAGGCCAGAAGCACGGGTTCATTCCCGGCGGCTTTCTTGTAGGCCTTTTCGATGTCGTCGATTGCGGGCCTTGCACTGTCCATCGAAGTTCCGAAGGCGACGAGCAGGGTGCCCGTCTTGGCGAAGGCGGTTCCGGCCACCAGCAGGCAGCACAGCAGAACCATGACGAAACATTTTTTCATGGCAACTCCTTGGTCCAATCATCGTGGACCGGACGGAACGCATGGCGGCGTCCGTACCATATGAGTTTTCAGGCTGGTTTCCCGGCTTGAGGATCTTCTTTGCCCGCGCCTTCCCGTAGACGGCGTCCACAGTGGCTGTTGCGGGTTCATCCCCTCTCACGGTTGCGGGGTCAGCGTCGTTTTTACGAACTTCCCAATTATCCCGAAATATTCGGGCACCTGAAACGGTTGCGTTGGTTGCGGCGGGGCACTTGGCCCGGCGGGGTTGGTTTTTGGCGGAGGGCTGGCGGGCGATCTCCCGCCTGTTTTCCGGGGCATCAAGGCGCTTGCGCACCGTTCCTCCGGCCTACATTAGATTGTTTTACCCTACCTGCACGGCGGCTTCAAGGGGGTTGAGGGCGTTAGGAATATCAGAAAGCGATTTTTTTCTTAAACCGTTCCGAAATACCTCGGCGCCTTGCATATGGTTTCCCCTGAAAAACCTTTTGAGGACTGCCATGATAGCACCTCAAAAGGCATGGCGGCGCGTGCCGCCGGATCGTGCGTCTTTTCCGCATCCGTTGGTTATCTCATATATCAGAAGAGTCCCCTTGTCCAGCTTTTCGGAGCGGCATGGGAAAAAAATCTCGATCGGAAAATGGGGCGGCAAAGGCCCTTCATCCGGACGGAGCAAGGCGGGGTGCCGCTTGAGGGGCATCATGGGCGATCCGGAGTCTGGAGCGGGGAGGGGGAAGGGCGGGGCAGGAGAAATATCTGTATAGCCGGGGCATGGGGGGCGGGAAGGCGGGGAACGGGCGGCCCGCCCCGTTTTTTGATGACGGGGCCGGACGCTGGCGGGCCCGGGAGAGGGAAACCGGCCCTTCCGCCGCGCGGCCCCGTTCCGGGAAGCTCTGCCCGCGGGTTCGGGGGAACCGCGGGCGGAGGGCGGGATGGGGATAGCCCGCCTTTATTTGTAGGTGTACGCCTTCGCCATATCCACCATCTGGCGGGGGAAGGCAAAGTCGAGGCAGGCGGGGTATTCGCAGCCGGTCGAAAGGACGTAGCGCTTGGAAGGGCCGAAGACGGCAAGTTCTTCTTCCACGCGCGCCTTCAGGGTTTCAGGAGTCGCGGTCATGAACCAACCGGGATCGATGGTGCCCATGAGTATCATCTTGTCGGCGTACTTTTCGACGGCTTCCTTCATATCCGCGCAGCCCTGCGGCGGGTGGGCGAAGGAGAACAGCACAGGCTTCATCCGTTCGTACTGCTCGTCAAAATACGCGCCCTGCCCGCAGTTGTGGATCATCACCGCGCAGCCGTGGGAGCGCACGCGTTCTGCGATGCGGGTCATGTAGACGCCCTCGAACTCGTCCCACATCTCCGCGCTCATGATCGACCGGGAGGCGTACAGCGTATCGAACATCACCGCGTCGATGCCCGTGGCGCAGAGTTGGTCGATCCAATCGCAGAGCACGTCGGAGACGATCTCCACGCCCTTTTTCACTTCGTCCGGGGCGGTATACAGATCCATGAACATTTCCTGCTGGCCCCTGAGCATGCTGACGATGCCGAGCGGCCCGAACACGAAGGCGACCACGGGCTTGTCCTTGCCCCGCGCCTTTACGAGCTTGCGGCAGAGTTCCACGTGTTCGCTCATGCGCTTGCCCTTGGCGGGATCGATGCGGGGGATCTTGTCGTAATCCCCCTCGGTGGGGACGACGCGGTGCGCGGGATCAGGGCAGGCGGCCTTGTCCTTGAAGTACAGCAGTTCCTGCCCGAAATCGGCGGCCTCCACAGAGAGGTCGACCAGCGTGCACAGGCAGTCGAGTTCGAGTTCGTCCGTGGTGCGGATGATCGCCTCGGCGCACTTGTTGATGTCCTTGGTCCATTCTTCATAGGTAATGCCGAGCGACTGGCGCGATATGCTGTTCACCAGCGGGTATACGGGCATCCGGTCAGGCGTCTTGTGATTCAGCATCGCGGCGAAGCGTTCTCTTGATGTCATGGTCATGGCACGGTGCTCCTTGGCGGGTGTGGCGCGGTTTTCCGTGGAAAATTCGTCCCGTTGTGCACGGGAGCAGATTCGGCGGCAGGGCGTCGTTTTTTCCGCATAGAGGGGGGAACGAAGAAAGGCCGTTTTGTGCCCCGGCGCGTTTTCCCCAAGAGGAGGAAAGGAAAACGCGCCGGGTATCTTTCCGACTCCGGCGGGGACCCGAAGCCCCGCCGGACGGCCCGTTAGAGCCTTTTCGCTTTGGGATGCCCTAATAAAGGTCGTTGTCGATAAAGCGCTTCTCTTCCTTGCCCTTCCAGAAGTCTGCGACGCCGAGTTCGCCTTCCGCGTCCACGAGGACGTCACGGATGGCCTTGACCTGTTCGGGGCTCAAGGGGTTCTTCTGCTTATGGGTGGCGAGGATTTCCTTGGCGCGTTCGCGGGCCTGCCCATAGAGATCGGGCTTCCCGGAGGCGGCCCACATGTCGTAGTTCCGGCGGTTCATGAGGTTGTAGGTGCTGAGGTCGCCGAGATGTTCGAAGGTGTTCATTTCAGCGAGGTACGTGCCGAAGGGGCCGACTTCCTTGATCAGGTCTGTGGAGAGGGTTGTGGCGTCAACCTTGAAGCCAGCCAGCATCCGCAGCACATAATCAATGATTTCGTCGTCCACGAGCAGGGTCGGGATGTCGAACGTAAGTCCCGTCTCAAGCATACCCTGACCGAAAAGAACACTGGCACCTGCCAGCGCGGTCATCAGGCGGTTGAGAGCGCGTTCGGCTCCGGCCTGCACGTCGTTGCATATGCTGTCCGTCTATCCACCGGCAATGTAGCTCGGGATATTGTAGTATTTCGACATCCGGGCCATTGCCGCGTTGAGCACGAACACTTCGGGGGCCGCCACGAGGGAAAGGCCCTTTTTCATGTCCATGACGCAGGCGGACGCGCCGTACAGGGTGGGGTTGCCCCTGTTCACGCATTGCATCAGGGTGTTGAAGGCGAGGAAGTCCGCGTTGTGTACGGCCACGCTCCCCGCATAGCTGATGGGCGAGGTCGCGCCCTGCTGCACCATGACGAGGATGTGGTTGGGGAGCCCGGCCTCGGCCACGATCATGGCATTTTCGCAAGCCTCATGCGAGATGCGGAGCGGGCTGATCGTGGTGTGGTTGAAGGCGGTGCGCGGACGGCGCTTGAGCTCTTCCTTTCCGCCGGCGGCGATTTCCGCCATCTTGATCATCTTCTTGGTCTGGAAGGGGCTGCCGGACACCAGGTGCATGGGCTTGCTGGTGTAGCAGAACGCCACTTCCGCATTGTGCATCGACGCGGATTCGGACGGCACGTCCTGCGGGCCGATGGCGCGGTTGTAGATGTGGATGTTGTCGAGCGAGTCCACCACGCGCAGGATGTCGACGGCGTCCTGCTTGACGGTGGAACGGCGTTCGCCGGTTTCAAGGTCATGGGTGAAGATGCCTTCGCCGAAGTTTGAGGCATACACCTGATCCTGCGCCATGTGGATGTCGTCGTCGGGCGTCCTGCCGCGATGGACGAACTCGGCGGGGACCGCTTCCAGCGCGCTTTCCACAAGCGTGCGCGGGAAATGGGTGCAGCCGTCCGCGTCTTCCCAACAGCCGTGGTCGCGCAGGACTTCGCGTGCCGTTTCGCTGTCGAAGTACGCGCCCCGGTCGTGCAGGACTTCTAGGGATGCCTCATGGATCTTTTCGCAGTCCTTTTCGCGGAGGAAGTTCAGGCCGACGCCGACTCCCCCCATCAGACTGGAATGTGCCCATCTTTTCATACAAGCCTCTCTGGGTTTGCTGAAGCGTATCGTAAGGCGGAACGGGTCCGCCGTGCCTCTGCCGTTGTTCGCCCGGAAAGTTCCGGGGGATGTCCCGAACGGGATGTTTCCGCACCCTCATTCATAAGGAACATTTTTTTCCCGCATCGCATTGCGAGCGCTTTGGGAAAAGGAGGGTGAGAGCCGGGGGGAAAAGGCAATCCGCGCGGGTGTCCCGCTCGCCGGAAAGGTTTCCCCCTTTCCAGCCTCATTCCCTTTCGGGAAAGAGCATCCGTTCCACGTAGGCGTCGGTGAAGCCCGCGTGGGCGGAAAGTTCGATGTACCTGGTACGGCGGATGATGCCGAGGGCGCTTTCGGCCGCGCCTTCCTCGGTCGCATAGCGCAGCGCGCCGGAACCGGCGGCATTGCCGAGCACCGTGACCCGGTCGGAAAGTTCTTCGGGGATGAGCCCGATGCGGGCCGCGCTTTCCGGGCGCATGGCGGAGCCGAAGCCGCCCGCAAGGTAGAGGCGGGCCACATCCGCGGTTTCCATGCCCGCCTCCCGCAGCAGGATGTCGATGCCCGCGCGCACGGCGGCCTTGGCGAGCTGCACTTCCCGGATGTCCTTCTGGGTGAAGCGCACCGAATCCGTGAAGGTCAGCGCGTCGTCCGTAATACGTGCTCCGAGCGGGGAGGCGTCGGCTTCGAGGCGTCCGGTTTCGTCCACGATCCCGGCGTCAAGCAGCAGGGCCAGCGCATCCAGTACCCCGGAGCCGCACAGCCCGCGCGCAGGCGCGTCGCCGATGGTGGTAAAGGACAGGCCGCGTTCCGGGTCGGGCGAAACGGTATCGATGGCTCCATCCTGCCCGGCCATGCCGCAGGAAAGGGTTGCGCCCTCGAAACATGGCCCGGCGGCCGCCGAACAGGCGTAGAGCGTGCCGCTTGCGCAGAGCACGGTTTCGGCGTTGGTGCCGAGGTCGACGAGCAGGAAGGGCGGCTGGCTGCGGTGGGCGTCGGCGGCGAGGAGCGAGGCCACGATGTCCGCGCCGATATAGGCGGAAATGCCGGGCAGCAGGAACGCGGGGGCTTGCGAGGCGATGCCCAGATCGGCGGCGGGCAGGCGCATGGGTTCGAGCGTGGCGGGGATGAACGGGGCTTTGCCGATGTGTTCGCCGGGCAGCCCGCAGAGCAGGTGCATCATGGTCGTGTTGCCGGTCAGGGACAGGAAGTCCACGTCGCCGATCCCGGCCTGTTCCAGCAGCCCGGCGAGCATTGCGGAAACCTGCTTGGCGATGGCCTGTTGCAGCGGGTTCGGGCCGTTGCGGTGTTCTTCCCATTCCGTTTCGTGGCGGATGCGGCTGATGACGTCCGCGCCGTAGGGCGATTGGGCGTTGTGTTCGCCGCGTGCCGCGACCACGCGCCTGCGTGCCGTGTCCACGAGCAGGGCGGCGACGGTGGTGGTGCCGATGTCCACGATAAGGGCGTATGCCTCATCCGAGGCCGTATAGCCGACGAGGGTTTCCCCATGCATGAGGCCGAAGCCGCACACGTTGCCGTGCCCGTCGCCGCACCCGCCGTTGGAGCGGGCGTTGCGTATGAAGGCGGGCAGGGCGGCGAGCTGGCCGAGGCCGAGGGCGTGGCCCTTTGCGCCGCAGGCGTCGATGAGGCGTTGCAGGTCGCTGCGCTGGTCGTCGAGGGACGGCTCGGGCATGGCGAAGGGGCGGCGCTCCACGATGGGCCGGAACGGGTAGTCCGATTGCGCGAACCGGGTGAGCACGCGCAGGGCCCCGGCCTGCGGAAGGGCGATGTCGAGCCCCTCAGCGGCGCGGGTGTAACAGGCGAGGCGCAGCCCGGAAGCGAGGGCTGCGTCGCCGAGCAGGGCGCGTTCCTCGGCGCAGGGTTCAGTGGCGGCGAGGATGAGGCACTTGCCGCACTTGCCGACGCCGCAGGGCAGGGTGAGTAAACCCGTTTCGCGGAGCAGGGGAGCGAGGAGCGTTCCCGCCTTGGCGCGGAGGGTTGTGGTTTCTCCGCAGTGGCGGACGGTGATTGAAACATTCATGATGTCACCCGCACGGCTGTAATGGTTCCGTTACCGTCGAGATCCGGCGTGAAGCCGGGAGCGATGCGCATGAAGCGCCCGTCCTTGCCGCCGTCGAGCAGGGCTTGGATGAAATTCGGGTCTCCGGGAAGTTCCCGGTAGCCGAGCCCGGCGTCGTCGGCCACGGCTTTGGCGGTCCGGACGAGTTCCCGTTCGTCTTCCCAGCCTTCCCAGAGGATCAGGCAGGCGTTGGTATAGTTTCTGAGCCACGATCCTTCGAGTTCGATGAGGTAGGCCGCGGAATCGGTGCCGAACCGTTCCTCGTATTCCTTGAAGCGCTTCTCGCGGTTTTGGATGAACGAGGTTTGCGAGTAGCGGAGCCAGCCGGGGGAGAGCCAGTAAGTGCCGCCGCCGAGCGATGATTCGTTGGCTTGTTCCTGCGTCGCCCCGAGCAGGACCGGGATGCAGTCGTGGACGCGGGGGAGGATCAGAGTCGCGGTGTGCCCGGTCACGCCGGTAAGCCCGCGCCCGCACAGGCCGTAGGCGAGGAAAATGATCGTTTCGCCCTTGGCTTCCAGCGCGTCGACGGCTTGCTGCACGCGGCGGCGGAGTTCGTCCGGAGTGTCGTGGAGGCCCTGTTCGAGATACGTCACCTCGGGCGCGTTGCGCATGGCTCGCGTCAGGCGTTCCAGCTCGGGGCGGAAGACTTCGCAGGCGATGAGGTGCATATCCGTTTCCTTTCCGCCGGGTGGCGGGGTTGCCGGGGCCGTTTGGGTGGGAGGAGCCGCCTTGCGGCGGGAAGCATGGGAGAGGCGGGCCGCCTCTTTGCCGTGTTTCCCGGCGGCGGGGTTTCCGTTTCGCCTCCGCTCCATTCCTTCCATACGGAGGGGTTTCTTGCGGGCCGCCTCCCCACCAGTCAAACGTCTTGGGAGGTGGAAGGGGCCCGGGAGAGGGGGCAACCCTTCTTCAGAAGGGTTCCTTCTTCCTTCCCCCGGTTCCCATAATGTTTTTCTACGCCCTCGCGGCGGCGCAGATTTCGAGGGCCTTTTCCGCGGCTGAGGAGGCGTCGGGGGTGTAATAATCGGCTCCGATGGACTCGCGGAAGGCGTCATTGACGGGTGCGCCGCCGATCATGATTTTGACCTTTCCGGCGAGGGGGCTCTCGGCCACGCCCTTCACGACATCCTTGATGTGGACCATCGTGGTGGTGAGCAGGGCGGAACAGGCGATGATGTCGGCGTTGTGCTTGGCGGCGGCTTCAATGTATTTGGCCGGGGGCACGCTGTTGCCGAGGTCGATGACGTTGAGGCCCTTGGATTCCATCATCATGCGGACAAGGTTCTTGCCGATGTCGTGGAGGTCGTCCTTGATGGTGCCGATGACGACGGTGCCCTTTTCTTCCATCTGGTCGCCCACGAGGAGGGGACGCAGGACATCGGTTCCGGCGGCCATCGCGCGGGCGGCGATGAGCACTTCGGGGATGAAGATGTCGTTTTTCTTGAAGCGCTCGCCGATGATGTCCATGCCGGGCATGAGGCCCTCATTGAGGATGGTCAGGGGCTGGATGCCGTCGGCGACGGCCTGCTTCACCAGCTCGGCGACTTCCTTCATCTTCCCTTTCTGCAACTTCTCGGAAATGTCCTGCAAAATAGCGCTCATGGTATGCTCCTTAAAGGTTGTGCTGATTCAGGCGATGCCCGCCTCGTGCAATGCGGCGCGGACGGCTCCGGCGGTTCCCTGCATACAGATGATCATGAGGGGTACCGGCGCGTCCCGGCTTTCCATCGTTTCAAAACCCTGCCCGGTATCCGAGACGAACCGGACGCCGTCGGCGGCCCGGATATACCCCTTGACCCGCAACACGTTTCCGTCGGCGGTCAGGGCGTCGAGCAGCGTCTTGGCGTCGGTCCTGACAGCTTCCAGTGCGAAGCAGTCGGGCCGCGTCTCCGGGGTATTGAATCCGACCGGGAACAGGCGAAGCGCCCGTTCGGGCAGGGAGGCAAAATCCGCGTTTCCGTTATGGCTTTCCACTATGGGGAGGTCGGGTTCCTGCGAGCGGATATAGGCGCGGGCTGCGTCCCGTTCCTCCTTAGTCGTGATGTCGGCCTTGGTCAGGACAACGACGCTGGCCGAGGCCAGTTGGCGCGGGATGACTTCCAGCACGCGCGCCAGCTTGAGGCTCTTGACGGGATCGAACAGGCAGATGGTCGAGGTGTGCTCAAAAAGGCCGTCGAGGCCGGAGAGCCGGAGCATCTTGTCCACGGCGGAGGGATCGGACATGCCGGAGGCCTCCACGATGATCAGATCCTCGTCGCGGGCGGCGAGGTTGGCCAGCGCCTTGATGAACGGCTCCCGCAGGCACGAGCAGAATACCGATCCGCCTCCGATCTCCACCACTACGCCGCCCTCGACGCCGGAGCGGCGCAGGGTTTCCCCGTCCACGGGGATGTCGCCGAAGTCGTTCAGCAGCACAGCTATCTTCCGATCCGAGTGACGCAGCAGGAGCGACCGCAGCAGCGTCGTCTTCCCGCTTCCGAGAAAGCCGGAGAGGATGATCAGTTCCTTGCGCATTCCGTCAATCCTGCCTTGTGGGGAAGAGCCGAGGCCCGAGCCTCTCTTTGCCCCTTTTGGAGAAAACTCCGTATCCTGTCCGTTTTCAGTCCGATAGGGACTCCCGCCGCGCCGCCTCCCCACCTTCAAAGCCTTGGGTAGGAAAGGGCGGGGTGGGGAGGAAAATCCCTCTTCAGAAGGGTTTCCTCTTCCCTCCATCCTCTGTTCTACTTCATCGCTTCCTCAATCTCTTCCCGCAGCTTTTCGACGGTGGGGATGAGGGAGATGTGCTTGATGACGCCGTTGACGAGGAGCGAGGGGAGGTTCGTCAGGCCGACCTTGCTCACGAACGCGAGGTTCTCGGGGAACATGATGGACCGTTCGACGACTTTGACCTTGTCCCCATAAATCTTGGCGGCGTTGTTGGCGGTTGCGACCATGTAGCCGCAGGCGGCGCAGGTCTTGGAGTCGATGGTCACGACCTCGACGAGGACGTGGTCGAGATTGACGTAGTCCGGCATTTCGATTTCCGGCAGATTGTCCTTGGCGACGTAGCTTTCAAGCGCCTTGCGGACGGCTTCGGGGTTGTGCACGGCCTGCCCCACGCCGATGAGGTTCGCGGCGGGGGCGTCAAAAGGCACGTCACAGCCGGGCGCGAGGATGAAGCGGTGCGTGCCCATCTTGTCCATCAGTTCGATGGCGGCCTTTTGGTTGTCCTGCTGCGTGCCGAGCAGCATGGTGATGGTGAGCTGGAGGTTGCCGGAAATGGTGATGCCGTGGGCGTCCGTGAGCTTTTTGGCTTCCACGATGTCGACGTTTTCGTCGATGGCGATGCAGTCGGGCCTGGTGAGGCACATGGGTTCGATGTTCTTGGTGGCGTCGCCGCAGACGAAGAAGGAGGAGGGCATACCCTTTTCGCGCATGGAGGCGAAGAACTTCGTGTAGGGTTCGCTCAGGAAGGTTTCGAACATGTCCGGGGAGATCTGAGAGACAAGCGGGTCCACGGCGGCAATGATGTCGCACCCGGCCTCGATGTAGTAGTCCGCAACCTCACGGACGACTTCCTCACAGTAGGCGACGAGGGCCTTCACGCCGTCCTCATCGTCGTACATATCCATAAAGATGTTGGTCCCGCGCAGGTGCGAGGCGAGGGTGAACGGGCCGCAGACGAGGCCGTACATGGCGATGTCGGGCTTGGCGGCCTTGAAGCGGCGCATGACGTCGAGGATGAGCGGGATGCGCCCGTCGGTCTTTTGGATGCGCCGCGTGGGGATGACGAGCTCGCCTTCGAGCGGGTGAGAGCAGACGGTGGGCGGGGTGTTGTCGTACCATGCGAGATCGCAGCCGAGGATTTCAGCTTCGACTTGCAGGTCGAACATGGGAGTCATGCCGTCCGGGGAGTATTGGGACTCCGCCTCGATGCAGCATTCGTAAAGCTTGTCCGCGTCGCGGAACATTTCCTGCGCGGTATACCCCTTGAGGTTGGCGATTTGGGAACCGGTGTAGGGAACCCAGGGGGTCCGCTCGACGGGGTTCCCCTTCAATGCCTCGTTGATCAACGCCTTGCCGTGCATGATGCGCTCCTTGGGTGTGTGATGTATCAATTGGTTTGATCGCATTTTTTCGAATAAAGACGGATAGAATAATATATCTATAGCGAGGCCGTATATTCATTGCCGCAAAGAGAAGAGCGTCCGTATTGGAAGATTATTTGTATATAATATACTTATATAACATATAAAATAGTATCTATATTTAAAGGTTGCCATCCGGTTAGGTTTTTCTCGTATGCATATGTGATATATCTGTTGGGGTGAATTTATATCGGAGCAAGCTTCCTGTCCAGACCTTTTTTCGCTTTTTTCAAAAAAAGTTGTTCTAAAAAGCTCAAATTGCTATTTATTATTATAAAAATAAGCACTTAGTAGATATATCTTTTGCAAACCCATTTCCGCATGATCACACGGTATCGTAAAAACAAATATTTGATATCCTCTAATGGATTAAAAAAGTTGAGCTTCTCTCTCTCTCTCTCTCTCTCTCTCTCTCTCTCTCTCTCTCTCTCTCTCTCTCTCTCGGCGCGCTATCCCTTGACGTCAGGTTGGAACTTTGGGATGGAGGGAGGCATATTTCCCCATTTGCGCCCGGTTGTGTCCCGCCAAAGATGTTTGGTTGAGGTTGCCGGGCAAGGTGTTTTTTTATGGAAGATTTTTCCAAGTCCCTGTTGCTCCGCGATTATGATGCCGTCTTCGTTTTCAATCGTGAGAATGGGCAGTACCATACGCTCGTGCTGAGTAAGAAATTGTTCAATGTGGTCCCCTCCGAAGGGACGTATGAAGAGGGCATGGAGGTTCTTGCAAAGTACGTATTGCCAGAGGAGCGCGAGTTCTTCCGGCGCCATACGGAGCGTGATCGCATTTTGAAGCTGGTCGATTCGGTGGAGAAGGCCGTTGTCCAGTACCGCATCCGGCGCGACGACGGGATTTGTCTGTGCCGGAACCTCAAATTTCTGCCGGGTGACGAAAAGCATATTCTTGCGGCGTTGCGGGATGAAACCGATGAGGTAATGGAACAAATCCGCGACGCCAACATCCTTGCGCTCAAGAACAGCTGCATCAATTTTATTGTGTCCAACCTGTGCGAGAATTTCATGACTGTGGATGTTCGGACAGGCATGAGCACAACCGTCATCGGCGCGGGCAACGGGGAGATGCTGCCGCAGCAGACCTTCAAGGAACAGATTCTCTGGTTTGCGGAAAATGTGGTCGTCCCGGAGGAGCGGGAAAACTACATACAGTATTTTGCCCTTGATAACCTGGTGGCGCGTATCAAGGAGAACGGTGGCGGGACCGTCTCCATGTTCTGCAATGTCATCTATGAGGACGGCCGGCACGAGCTGCTCATCAGGAGCACCCTGGTCAAGGATACTCTTGATCTGCGGGGCGAATACGTGCTGCTCTTCGCACAGGACATGACCTCCATCCGCAAGATTGAGGAAGCGAACCGCCAGCTCATGCTCACCAGCCGCCACGACAAGCTTACCGGGTTGCTCAACCGGGCTGCGGCGGAAAAGCTCATTTCCGAGCATTTGGATTTGGTGGGGGCTTCCTCCAGCTATTGTTTTCTGTTGCTCGACATCGACTATTTCAAGAGCGTGAACGATCGCTTCGGGCACCTCGCGGGGGACTCGGTCCTGCAATACATGGGCAGTTCCATGCGGAAATCCTTCCGGTCCGGCGATGTGCTCTGCCGTTGGGGTGGGGACGAGTTTGTGATTTTTCTTCGCGGCGTCAGATCACGCGAAATCGTGCGTGAAAGGTTGGATGCCCTGCGCGCCCGGTTGCTTGATTGCCGTGCGGGAGAAGAGCCTTTGTCCGTGACCCTGAGCATTGGCGGCGCGTTCGGAAACGGCCCATCCTCGCTTGCGGATCTCTACAGCAAGGCGGACAAGGCCCTCTATCAGGTCAAGCAGCAAGGCCGGAACGGAACCGTGCTGGAATAATTGCGTAGAAGCCTTCGGAAATGGGCTGAAAACTCCATTTTTCGGCGAACGAATCCTCATCAACCATCCAATGGACGATTTATGAATGGCCTCTAAAAAGCTTCCTTATGCAAAGAAGGAAAGGCCGGAGAAGCAGTTCTCCGGCCTTTTTGTATGGAGCCCCCCCCCGCTATGCGGGGGGTTCTAAAAAGCTTACAGCTTTGCCCATGTCAGTAAAACTCCTTTTGATTTGTTAAAAAGTCTCGCGGTCTGGCAACTGCGAGTCAACAAATCAAAAGGAGGTCACGATGGGTGACGCCACAAGTTTAGCCCACACAAGGTGGAACTGTAAATATCATATTGTTTTTGCGCCTAAATATCGCCGCCAAGTGTTCTATGGTGAAAAGAAGCGCGCCATTGGCGAAATTCTGCGCAAGTTGTGCGAATGGAAGGATGTAAAAATAGTGGAGGCAGAATGTTGCCCAGACCACATCCACATGCTGCTTGAGATTCCCCCCAAAATGAGTGTGTCGAGTTTTATGGGCTATCTGAAGGGTAAGAGTAGTCTCATGATCTATGAACAATTTGGGGATTTGAAGTTCAAATACCGCAATCGAGAATTTTGGTGCCGTAGGTATTACGTCGATACAGTGGGCAAGAATAAGGCCAAGATTCAGGATTACATCAAGCATCATCTGGAGTCGGATAAACTTGGCGATCAGTTGAGCCTACCATACCCAAGGAGCCCGTTTACGGGCCGCAAGTAACAGAAATGCAAATGTCAGATCGCAAGAGCGCCTGCTAGGGCGCAGCTGGTAAGAAAGCCTTACAGGCGCATATGAAGAACCCCCGGCTAGGCCGGGGGGGTCCTTTTTATGCTCTATAATCGTTGTAGGAAGTTTCGCTACTTCATCTCGTACATATGCTTTCCATGCAGGATGTAGTAGATGACTAGCGCACAGAGCACCGTGCCGGACAAGGTGAGATACATGCCGTTGTAGCCGACGATCGGCACAAGGAAGCCGAAGAGATAGGGGCCGAGCCCTATGCCGAAGTCAAAGAAGATGAAGAACGTTGTGGTCGCTTGGGCAAAGCGGGAACGCGAAACCAGGGAGAGCGATACGGCTTGCCCCACCGACTGGAAGTTGCCGAAGCCCACGCCGAGGATGAAGCCGGAAAGGATCAGCATCCAGCCGTGTTCCGCATAGGCCAGCAGAACGAGGGACAGTGCCGTCAAGAGAAAGATGGGGAAAAAGATGACGTTTTGCCGCGGGTGTCGTACAGTCTCCCCGTTATGGGGCGGGTGGCCAGAGCCGCCAGCGCGTACAGCAGGAAGAACAGGCTTGCGGGGCCGGAAAGGCCCCTTTCGGCTGCGAACGAGGTCATGAAGGCTTGCACGCATCCGTAACCCAGGCAGGTTACCAGCGCTACGAAGGAAAAACGCACCACACGCGGATCGATATAGCTGTTGAGGCTGAAGAGCGGGCGATGGCGTCGCTGCATTGCCGGAAACGTTCCCAATCCGAAAAAGATGGCGAGGCAGCCCAGCGCGATGCCGACGTTGATCCGCATCAGGGTCGCATACGTCATATGGCCGTTCAGGGTAATGCCGAGGAACGGCCCCAAAGCCAGCGCCAGCGCCGTGCTCATGCTGAACAGGCTGATGCCGAAGCCATGATGCTGCTGTGGGACCACATAGGCCACGATGGTCCCGGTAGCCGTGCCGATAATCCCGACGCCGATACCGGCCAGAAGCCTCTGGATGAACAGCAGCGGCAGGGAATCCGCCAGAAAGAAGCTCGCTATGCTGGCCGAATACAGCAGCAGCCCGGCGCACAGGATGCTCCGGCAGCCGAAAAACGACAGAAGGTTGCCCGTGACGAAACGCCCGGCCAGGCATCCGATGACCATGATGCCCGCGGTGCTCAGGCTCACGGCGTAGGCTTGCCGCGCATACGTGGTGCTGGTGACGAATATCAGGTAATAGGCCGTCATGACCAGCAGATTGATCAGAGTCACCACATTGAAGTTACGGTTGCATATCTCCCTCAGCGTTTCCCTCGTTCCCCGTTTTGACGCGTTTTCCGTCCGGTTGCGGCGGATGCGGCGATTCGGCATTGCAGGCTTCTCCTCTACAAAAATCGTTGCGTTCGCAACGACTATGTGTTTTCCTTCATACTGTCAAGCGAGGGTTCGGAGTCTTTTTTCGCTTCTCGCCAAGGGCGGCGAGGGCCGTTTTGCAACCCGTGTTACCGGATGCATAAGAGCAACAGGGAGGGAATGTTGGAACTGACTTGCAAATGGATCACTTTGGCCAATCGGTACTATTACATGTATCTCAGCAAAGCGCTCGCTCCGTATGGCATCAACACGAGCCAGTATCTTTTCATTGTCGTGCTGTGCAAGGAGCCGGGCATTACGCAGGACAAGCTGCCGGAGCGGATCGGCATCAACAAGAGCAACGTGACGCGCGGGTTGGCGCAATTGGAACAGGCGGGCTTTATCCGGCGTGGAACCAACCCGCAAGACAAACGTACGACCACTGTTTATCCGACGCAGCGGGCCCGTGATATCTATCCGCAGATCATGCGGCTGATTTCGGAGTGGGACTCCGCCGCCACCGGATTGTTTTCCGATGAAGAGAAGCGGACTCTTCAGGCCTTGCTGCAGCGCCTGACGGATTCCGCTAAAACTTTCGGTAAGGAAGCCTGGGCAGCGCCCTGTGATGGGGATGAGTGGGCCTGAAAGAGGTTTCGGGGCTTTTCCTTTTTTCGTAGGATCGTGTGGAAAGTCATTTCTTCCGGCACACAGTTACTCCCGCTTTTGGGGCTCCTTGCGGGGAGCCTGATGCGTGTGTGTTTGCACCGTCTGTGGACTCACACTGGTTGCTTTCTGTGAATGCAAGCCGATCGCGCACAGGCAAAGGCCCCTTTCCGTTGTCGAACGGGAAGGGGCCTTTGCCTGTTTATGGATATTCCGGAGTGCGGTGGTAACGCTAGGCGTCGTTTCGTGGCCCTCGGGGCATGAGAGGCATCCCTTTGCCACCCGAGGGCAGGGCCTTTGTTTCCGTTTCTGGCACTTCCCCGTACACGGCGAAGTGACCGCGCCCGGTGTTTTTGATCTGGTACAAGGCGGCGTCGGCCTTGGCGAACAGTTCGGCGTAGGTCTTGCCGTCACGCGGGAACAGGCTTATGCCGATGCTTGCCGAGATGACATAATCCTGCCCGAGGGAGACATGGGCGAGCTCGACGGAGAGCCGCCTGCATTTGGCTTTGAGGGTTTCGAGCCCATCGGAAAGGGAAATGTCCTTGGCGAGCACGACGAATTCGTCCCCACCCGTGCGCCCGACGATGTCCGTGGCGCGGAACGTCGCGCGCAGGGTAGCCGCCACCGCCTTGATCACCGAGTCCCCGAACAAGTGCCCGAACGTATCGTTTGCGTATTTGAACTTGTCGAGATCCACAACGATGAGCGCGTGGTTCCTCCCCTCCTGCAACTCAAGGGAGACAAGGTGTTCCGTAGTGATCTTGTTGTAGATCTGCGTGAGCAGATCCGTGCTTGCTTCGTGGCGGAGGCGGTCTTCCTCGAGCTTCTGGTGGTGGATGTTCGTGAGCTGCCCGATGAGCTTGATGGTGCGCCCGGTTTCGTCACGGATGCTGCGGAAGCGGATCGAGTACCACTGATAGCCTGCTTCCGGCTGAAGCAGGCGGAGGGTGAGGGCATAGGAATCGACCCCCTGCTCAATGCGGCGATAGGCCTCCTGAAGCGTTTTCGCGTCCTCGGGCAGGAGCATGTTGAGCAGGTTGTCCTGATGCCGCCTGTAATTAGGGATGACCCGGGGCTTATGGAAAATGGTTTCGTAGCGTTCCGAGCACGTCATCTCGTCGGTGTCGTAGTCGTATTCGAAGATGATGTCGTTGGTCAGCTCCGCGACGATGCGGTTCCGCTGCTGTTCCAGCTCCAATGCCCGCATGGTGTTTTTTTGCTTGCTGACGTCCACGAACACGCCCTGAAATACGGGCACGCCGTCGCGGTGTCCCACGAGGCTGGCTTGGAGATAGATCCAGACGACACCGCCGTCCCTGCGCAGGATACGGTATTCGGTATGCACCGGGATGTTGCTCGCGAGGCTGGAACGGAACGCGCCGAGCAGGTGTGCCCGGTCGTCGGGGTGCACCACAAGCAGGGCTTCGTCGTGCACGTCCTGCTCATATTCCGCGTGGCTTCTCCCGGCAAGCGCGTAAAAACCGGCGTTTGCCCAGAGCACACGGAGGTTGTCCGTGAGTTCGAGCCGCGCCACCCCGCCTCTGACGCCGTTGATGACGGCTTCAAGCTCCTGCGAGGTTTCAGTCGCCCGGGCGCTGGCCTCTTCGGCCTCCCGTGCCCGTTCTTCCGCCATGCTGAAGCTTGCCTTGAGCCGCTGGACCATCGTGTTGAGGGCGCGGGCCAGCTTGCCGAGTTCATCCTCGCGCCGGATGTTTAGGGAACGATCGAGATCGCCCGAGGCTACGCGCTCGGCGAACTCCACCCCCTCTTGAAGGACACCGGTGACTTTACGCAGGATGAGGTAGATGAGCAGGGTGACGAGCAGCAGCGCGCCCACGCAGCTCAGGATGATGTCGCTGCGGAGGTTGCGTACCCCGGCGAGCATGGCTTCCTTGGATGCGGCGGCCACAATGATCCACCCGTTGGGCAGGGCCGTATAGGCGCTGTACATGATCTGCCCCTGCGGGTTCCTGTATTCCAGAAACCGATCTTTGTCCGCGGTGGCTTCCTTGATGAAGCGCTGTTCGGAGACATTGTCGGCGAACATCTTGTTACGGTCCCTGTGCATGATGACCGAGCCGCCCGGCGTGCAGACGAAAACGTACCCCATGCCGTTGAGGGTGACGGGATCGACGATAAGGCGCGTGAGGTGCTCCATGTTGATCGCGCCGACGAGCACGCCGGATACTTTGCCCCTGTCATAGATGGGGGTGGAGATGATGAACGCCTTTTCCTGCGTATAGGGAAGGACAAGCGGACCGTCGAGGGTTTGTGCGCCTTGCAGCGCCTTGTGGAAATAGGAGGAGGTTTTCCGGCTGGTGGCGTTCTCGCCCGGATTGACGCTGGCGATCACGGTCCCCCTGCTATTGAGGACGGCCAGCCCGTCGATGCTTGGGAAGTCGAGCACGGCCCGCCGCAAATGACGGGTAAGGAGCTTGCTCCGTTCGCCCTCGGGGGATTCATCAGGGTTGCGGAGCAGCTCGATGATGGCGATGCGATCCGCCACTGTGAGCAAATGCTGGCGGGTGAGGTTCATGACGGTGGTGAGTTCGCGCCCCACGGCGTCGAGCGTGGAAATTTCAAGGATGCGGGTAGCCTCGGCCACGGAATCCCGGGCGTCGCTGTATGCCTTCCATCCGATGAAGGACGTGGCGAGCGTCACAATGACGCTGATGGGAATGATCATGCGCGCGATAAGTGACATCGTATCTTTCTCGTGTTCAAAACCAGTAGGGGGGAGGAGCCCTGAAGGGCGAAGAGGGGGTTCGAGAGAAGATACGCGGGGAAAAGGAAATGTAAACTATAATCCGGGCTGAAGCGTTGCGGGGGCGAGGGATGGCCGCCGGATCGGAGCGGCTAGGGGCGGAGAGGCCGTTTTGCTGAAAGGCGGTGTCCGGGCACCGGGATCGCCCCGCAGGGGAGCGGGTGAAACGAAAGCCCCGAAAGCCGGGCTTTCGGGGCGAACCTATCCGCGCGTCTTGCGCCAGCCGTCAAAACGTTCCTGAAATATTTTTGAATCTTGCCTGGTCCGTGTGGATACCATCCAGAGGAAGACGCAGATTGTGAGGGCCACAAGGCCCACAAGGGCGAGCAGGATGTATACGATAACCGTCAGAATGGCAAAAATCGTTTCCATAGGGTTGCCTCCATGTCCAATCTTAGCAGAGAACGGCTCCACGTCAAAGAGGGCACAAGGGTGCGGGCGGGGAAGGCGTAAGGGGGAAGGTTCCGGACATGCAGCCGACGGGATGGGGGACGGCCCGCCATACTGCGGCGTGCCCCAACATCCTTGACTTTAGCGTGTTCAGAGCTATTGTGGAGACAGAGGAAAAGGCGTTTCCTATCACTTCATTACGGAGGCATCATCTATGGAAGTGAAGAAGATTCTCTGTGCGGTGGACTTGGAAGACACAATTGCCCCTTCCGTTGAATATGCGAAGATGATGGCGTCCATGACCGGGGCCTCCATTTTGGTTGCCTATGTCATCCCGGCTCACACGCCGTATGAGGATGTGTATCTTTCCGTCAACAACCAGCCGAATGAAGTGAACAATCCCAACGAAACCATCCAGAAGTCCATGAACGCCCTCTTGGCGGAACAGTTCGCCGGGATGGATGCTACGGGCGTCATTCTTGTGGGGCGGCCTTCCGAAGAGCTGGTAAAGCTGGCTGAAGAGAAGGGAACCAACCTCATCGTCATGGGCACGCACGGGCGGGCGGGGTTTGATCGCCTGCTGTTCGGGTCCGTCGCCCATGAAGTGGTGCGGGCAGCGCCATGCCCGGTGATGACCGTCCGGCCCCTCATGCCGAAGAAGTAAGCGATAAGGGTGCCCTTCCGATTGGGGAAGGGCGCTTTTTTTACGCCCTGAGCCCATCCGGTCAATCGTTCTCCCCGGAAGGAGGCGCCTCCCGGCGCCTTGCCTGGGCGCTTCCGGAAAGGCGGGCTTTTTCCTGCTGCTTCAGTTTACGGTTTTCCGCGAATTGATTGACGATCATGGCGACGATGACCAGTGAGTACATGTACGCGATCAAGGCCACGAGGACGGTGGCGTTCTTGGCGACCCATGTATGGGGCGTGATGTCGCCGTAGCCGATGGTCAGGATGGTCACGTAGCTGAAATAGAACAGATCACGGAAACCCTGCCCGCCGGGCGTGAGCCCGGAAAACGAGCCCGGTTGATGGAACTCCACGGCGACGAAGACGAAAAAACCGCAGTAGCCGATGAGGAGCAGGCCGCACAGCGCCGCGAGCACGCTTTCCCGGTCCACCAGCGGGGCCGTGTAGATCTGCCGGAAGAGTTCGAGCGTCACCCACCCAAAGAACACGACATAGGCGAATACAAGATACTCTCGCAGATTCAGGGGCGTGAAGCTGTCCAGCAGGCGCCCGACGATGAGCAGGCCGCCGAGGAAGAGCAACAGGGTCAAGAGGTATCCCTTCCGCCGGATATCGAAGAGGGTGATCCCCGCGATGAGCTGGATCGGCAGGTAGATGGTCTGCGCGATGCCGTCGTAGATGTCTTCGGGGAAGAAAATGTTGACGACGATCGTGCACAGGAGTGAAGCGAAGAGGAGGTCGAAACGGTACTTGTAGGCTTCCGATCGGATGTGGTGCGGATGCTCGGGCATGGGCGGCGATCCCTCGTTGGAGGATTGAGCGGGTGTGCTTCCGTTCTTAGGAGAAAAATGCGCGGCGGTATAGGGGGATATCCGGAGATCCGCCGTGAAAATGAAGCAGGTATAAAAGAGGTTGCGGCGCGGCCATTTGAACGTGATGAAAAGGGGAAGGGAGGCGTCCATAACCCCAGGGGCATGGCGGCGTTCCTCCGGTGGCCGGAAGCGCGGGGCGGCGGAAAAGTTGAAAAGTATGGCGGGAACATTTGCGAAATGCCGACTGGGCAGGTATGCTCCCACTGCGTCTGAGCGCGCCGGGGAGAGGCGCTTTCCTTGGCGCTGTGGGGATGTGATACGGGCGGTTCCGGGGGAGATCCGCCAGACAACGGAGGGGAATGGTGAGAGCGGTCCGCACCTTTCGGGGGAGAAACGTCTACGTTTTGTGCCTCCTTGGCATTTTTGCGCTTTCGGTTCTGGTCGCGCTCTCCTTCCTGGAGTTCAGGAGCGAAAACCGGGAACGTATCCAGGCCGTCAACAACGCCTATCTTGAAGAGATTGCCCGCCAGTCCAATCTCCGTATCTCCATCAGGATGAATGCCGCCATTGCCTATACGGCCATGTTCGCGGAGCTTTTTTCATCGGTTGAGCGCCTGACCGGGCCGGATGCCGCGGCTTTGCTGCAAAACATGGCGGGCCATTACGACTTCCACGATGTCCGCGTGTTCACGCCCGATGGGAAAGGCCGCGATTTGGAAGGTTCCGTCCGCCTGGAGCCCGGCGAGCCGTGGTTCCAGGACGTGCTGCGCGGCAATCACGACGTGCGTTTCATCCGTAACGGGCATGGCCCGGACAATCTGCTCTTTTATTCGCCCATCATCAGGGACGGGGAGATCGTCGGCGCGGTAGCCGGCGTGTATGATATGTCCATCCTCTCCCGGATCATGGATATGAGCTACTTCCACGAGCGCGGCTACAGCAATATCCTGACGTCCAGCGGCGAGTCGGTCACGACCTCGCGCCACACGTCGAACATCATCGGCGGCAGTGAAAACGGGCTGGAAGCGTTTGAAGCCAACGCCGTAATGCTGGACGGCTATACCTTTGAAGGGCACAGGACGATGCTCCGTGACGGGACGTCGGGTTTCATCCGGTTCTCCGTGGGCGGATACGGGCGCACGGCCTATATCACGCCGCTGGGCATCAACGATTGGCGCCTTGTGACCATCGTGCCCGACGCCGTCACCGAGGACATCTGCGATCCGATCAACCGGGGCGCGTTGTCGTTCTCCATCAAACTTTTCCTTGCTTTTGTGATGAGCGCCATGCTTATCAGTTTCATCATCTTCCGTACCCGGCGGGAGGTGGAGGGCGTGAATCAGGAAAGGGACTCGATGGCCGACATTTCACCGGGCGGCATCGTAAAGTGTACGCGCGATGGTTTCCGGATGCTCTATATCAACCAGGGATGCCTGGAGCTTGCGGGCTATTCGCGTGAAGAGCTGGAAGACAGGTTCCAGAACGTGTTTCTTGGGGTCGTGTACCCTGAAGACCGGGATCGGCTTACCGCTCTGATGCGGGAATGCGGTTCGGAGCCGCTGCAATGCGAATACCGCATCGTGACGCGTTCCGGCGAAGTGCGGTGGATTCTGCACCGTATGCGCCTTGCGGTGGAACAGCGCGGCGCGGCGTGCCTCTATTGCAGCATGACCGACATCACGGACGCCAAGGAAGCGGAGTTGAAGCTCCGCATGAGCAACGAGCGTTTCCTGATCGCCATTTCCCATACCGACGACATGCTGTTTGAATATGTATACGCCACGGGGCGGATCATGCGCATAGCCGGGAAGGGGGCCTCTCTGACGGAAGCGTCGCTGCACGAAGCGATGGATGAGATCGGCATGGACGAAGAGAGCAGGAAGGCCATGGAGGGCGTCCTGGAGACATTGCGGTCCGGGGAAGCCTCGGCCTCCGTGGTGATGCGCTCCGGAAACGGCTGCAGCCGATGGTTCCGCGTCACGCTGACCAATCTTTTCGATGACGAGGGCCGCCCATACTCCGCGCTCGGCACGCAGGAAGACATTACCGAACTGAAGGAAGCCGAGCTCCGTTTTGCCCGTGAGGAGCGGTACCGGGAGGCCATGCTGTCCAAGACGATAGCGTCTTATACCGTGAACCTGACGCGGGACAGGCTGCTGTCCCGGTACGCGGATGGTGAAGAGCTGGGCGTGGAAGAGCCGGACGCGTCAGCCGCCGCACGGTTCCGCAAGGCTGTGGAGGTGTCCGTACACCCCGAAGATCAGCAGGGCGTCCTGCGTTTCTATGCCACGGAATCCCTGTTGCAGCTGTACGCGGCGGGGCAGGGGGAAACGTCGCTGGAATACCGCACGCTGCGCGGCGACACCTTCATCTGGGTGTCCGCCTCCATTAACCTGTTGAAAGATCCGGCCTCCGGGGATCTGCTGGCTTTTGGTTACCTGACGGACATCACGGAACGGCGGCAGCGCGAGGCTGAATTGGTCTATAAGTCCGAGCGGGACTTCCTGACGAAGCTGTATAACCGGTCCGCTGTGGAAAAACGGTTTTCCGAGTATGCTGCTTCGGCCTCTGGGGACGGATTGCTTGCCTTCTTCAGCATGGATTTGGACGGGTTCAAGAATGTCAACGATACGCTGGGGCATCTTGAGGGCGACACGCTGCTGCAATTGGTCGCACGTGAGCTGGAGTCGTGTTTCCGTGTGGACGACATTGTGGGCCGCTTGGGCGGGGATGAGTTCATTGCGCTTATGTATGGCGTCTCAACCCGGGAAATCATTGAGCGCAAGGCTGAGGAGCTGTGTGCGCGCATCCGGTCCATCCGCATGGCGCACCCCCGTTACAGCGGGGTTTCGGTAAGCATCGGCGTGGCCATTGCCCCGGAACACGGGGATTCGTTCGAAGAGCTGTATGCCAAGGCTGATGTCGCCTTGTACCACGCGAAGCGGGGCGGGCGGGATCGCTTCGTCATATACGACGGGGAATAAGGCCCGGATTCCGCAAAGAAGGCGGGCACGGGCTGTTGACAGGAGTGCCGTGAGCATGGAAAATCGGTTGTCTGATGGGTGCCGCCGTCCGAGGGCTGGCGGGCCGAATGATTTGTATTGCCGGGAGACAGGATGTTGACGCTGGAAGAGATTCGTGCACATTTTCGACGGCATGACCCCGTGTCCTCCTCGTTGGGGATTGAGGTGCTGGACGTGGGAAGGGAGTACAGCCTTGTCGAGATGCCGCCGCATGGATGCCAGCTCAACGGCATGGGAGCGGTGCACGACGGAGCCGTTTTCGTTCTGGCGGATGTGGCGTTTGCGGCGCTTTCCAATGCGAACGGCCTGTACTGCACGAATGCCCAGACCTCCATTTCGTTTGTGCGTTCCGGCCGCGTGGGGCCCCTGCGTGGGGAAGCGCGTGTGCTCCGTTCGGGGAAGCTGCTTTCCACATACGAGGTCCGGGTAACCGATGCCGAAGGGGGCCTTGTGGCCGTGGCGACCATAACAGGCTATGGCGTCGGCGCTCGGCTTCCTCTGGGGGATGCATAGCGTTTGCGGGTTCCGCATCGGGTGTTCCGTTGCGGGGTGTACTCAAAGAAGGAGGAGGGTGCCGTGTCTGTCGCCGCCATGTGGTTTATTCTGGGCATAATCTTGCTGGCCGTGGAGCTGGTGTCTCCCGTGTTCGTGCTGTTTTTTTTCGGCCTTGGCGCGTGGGCGGCGGGGGTGACGGCGCTGTTCGTGGACGATCTGGCCATTGAAGTGGTCGTCTTCGGAGCCTCGTCCGTTGTGTTTCTCCTTTCGCTGCGTCGGTTGTTTGTCCGCAGCTTTCGAGGAAAGACGCAGATTTCATCGGATGCCGCGTCGGTGGGGCTGCCGAATCTGCATGCCGGGAAAATGGGGACGGTAACCCGGCCCATTCCGGTAAACGGGGTAGGGGAGATTTCGGTGGGCGGCAGTTTTTGGCGCGCGGTGTCCCCGGAAGCGCAGCCGGAGGGGGCGCAGGTGCGTGTCTTAGGGCATATCCCCGATGACGAATTGACGCTTGAAGTGGTTTCCGGTGGGGAAAACTCCCGGAATCCTGCGTAGCTATTCAAACATGGAGAGCACAATATGCTTGATTTGATCGGTTCTTCGTTGACGGTTTTCGTTTTCTTGGCGTTGCTGGTTATTTTCGTCCTGTTCAAGACGGCGCTTGTCGTGCCGAACCAGCAGGCGGTGGTGGTCGAGCGGCTCGGCAAGTTCCACGCCGTTCTGTTCGCAGGCTTCCATATCCTCATCCCCTTCATTGACGCCGTGGCCTACCGCCGCTCCCTGAAAGAAGACGTTCTGGACGTGCCCAAACAGACCTGCATCACGAAAGACAACGTGAGCGTGGATATCGACGGCGTGCTTTACCTTCAGGTGGTGAACCCCGAGAAATCCGCCTACGGCATCAGCGATTACATGTTCGGTTCCGTGCAGCTTGCCCAGACGGCTTTGCGTTCCGCCATCGGCAAGCTGGAATTGGACAGGACTTTTGAGGAGCGCAGCACCATCAATCAGGAAGTCATCTCCGCGCTGGACGCCGCCACCGCGCCGTGGGGCATCAAGGTGCTGCGGTACGAGATCCGTGACATCACGCCGCCTTCCGGGGTCATGCAGGCGATGGAAAAGCAGATGCGCGCCGAACGTGAAAAGCGCGCGCTCATCGCGCAGTCCGAGGGCGAGATGCAGGCCCGGATCAATATGGCGGAAGGCGCTAAGGCCGCCGCCATCGCCGAATCCGAAGGCAAGTTGCAGGCGATGAAAAATCAGGCCGAAGGCGACGCCGTACTGATCCGGGCGGTTGCGCAGGCCACCGCCGACGGCCTTGCCACCGTCGCCGACCAGATGGAAAAGCCGGGCGGTACGCAGGCGGCGAACCTGCGCGTTGCGGAAAACTATCTGGAACAGTTCGGCAAGCTCGCCAAGGAGGGCAACACCATGATCCTGCCCACGGATCTGGCGAACATTTCCGGGCTCGTCAGCAGCCTCACTTCGGTGATCAAGCAAGCCAAGGCGTAAGAAAGAAATCACGAACAGGGCGGCTTCGGCCGCCTTTTTTGTTGTCTCCACGGGGGGCGGCGCGTAGGTGCGGGCGAGGCTTCGCGGGGCTCACCGGGCCTGCATGGTGGAGCCGTGAGCCTGGAACGGCGGTATTGTTTTGATTATAGCCCTTTATACTAAAAGGTTTTTTCCGTGCCCCATGCTACGGTCCTTCCATACCAAAGCATTGGAGGCTTATTATGCAGAATAAATGGCATGAACACTCCGTTGGCAACATCGTGGTGAATTTCCCTCTGTCTTCCGCCATATTCCGTGCTGCGGGCATCGACTACTGTTGCGGCGGTGGGCGTCTGCTCGGCGAAGTCATCAAGGAACAGCGCCTTGTCGACAGCAATATTTATAAAGCGCTGGATGAGCTTGCCGCCCGTACGGAAAAGCCCGCTGAGCCTTTTTCCGAAATGAGCGCCGAACGGCTCGTGGAGTTTATCCTGACGAAGCACCACAGCTATCTGTGGGGAGCGCTTCCGGAAGCGCATGAACTGATTGTGAACGTGCTCAAGGCCCACGGAAGGCGCCATCCCGAGCTCTACGACGTGTATAAACTGTTTGGCCAGTTGTCGCATGAGATGGAACCGCACCTGATCCGTGAAGAAACGGAACTCTTCCCGGCCATCGCCAACAGTGAGGCGAAGGAACACTGCCAAGCTCTGGTGCATATCCTGGAAGAGGAGCACGAAGCCGCGGGGACTCTGCTCAAAAAGCTCCGCCATGCCACAAACGACTACAGCGTCCCCTGCGACGGATGCGATACCTTCCGAGAACTGTACAAGAAACTTACTGAAATCGAAGAAGATACCTTGCAGCACTACCATCTTGAAAACAACATCCTCTTCAAGAAAATTCTTGTGTAGTCCGTTGGAATCGTAAGAGGTTTACTCCTGTGGCGGACAGTCCGCCCGCCCGGCGTCTTCGCCGTGACTCAGAGGATGGCGTCTCCAGTTACGGGGTGGCGCTGAACCGAAGTCGGGCGGGAAAACGGAAGGAAGAGTGGTTTTTGCTGAAATTTCTTCCGAAAGGGCGTTTTTTCGCTTGCCAGCTCTGAATGTTTTGGGTATACCTCCCTTCCATGCCGAAGTGGTGGAATTGGTAGACACGCTAGGTTCAGGGTCTAGTGGGGGTTTCCCCGTGGGAGTTCAACTCTCCCCTTCGGCACCATAAGAAAATCAACGGGTTAGAAGGAATATTCTTTCTTCTTGCCCGTTTTTTGTTTTCCTCGGCGGCCATTCTCCCCCACTATGCCCCCACCTTTGGGAAATTACCCAAAAAATTTTGCCTTTCCGCGTGGCAGTCTTCCCGCTTGCTGCGGGGTAAGTCCTCCACGCATATCGCATTTCTTATTGGAAAGCTCCTCATGGGCGTTCTCACCGAACGTCTGCGGGGAGCTTTTCTCTTTTCTCAGCATCCTCCCTCCTCATTTTTCGTTTCCTCCAAAAAAATCCGCCCCCCTCCCGTGTTGCTGCACGGAAGAAGGGCGGGATGCCGGATGCCCGGCGTCGTGGGTGGTTCCCACGATATTCTTCAAAAGACCGAGCCAGCCGCTCGATCAAAAAACCTCAAACAAAGGAAACGTCTTGAGGAAATAAAGGCCCCAAAAAGGCGAAAAGCCAATACGTTGGCGCGTATCGGCTTATCAGCAGAGTGGAATCTCTCAAAAAGATAGTGGGATTACGCTAATCCGAAAGGATTCTCCTTGTCAAGCACATAGAGTCTGTTTGCTTCGTCTTTTCTCCGGCCTGCATAGGGAGTTCACACCATGCAGACATTCACACCACGAGGCAAGATTCACGGCCCCATTTTACCGCAATTTGTACTGGAAACTTCACTCAGCTTTGGAGCCAAGATTATGTACGCCCTATTGTGCAACTACGCCTCGGAAAAAGACCATTGCTGGCCATCTCAGACCACGCTGGCCGCAAGGCTTTCGTGCAGTGTGAGCAGCGTTAAAAAATATCTGGCCGAATTGGTGGGGAGTAATCTCGTCCATGTGCGGCGGGAGCAGTACCGTTCCTCTGTATATTATATGTTGGAACCGGCCCATCTGAAGGGGAACAGTTCAGAGGATGCGATGCCTGACGTTCGGGCGGCAAAATGTGGCTGTCACCAGTCAAACTCTGCCTGCTCACAGCCAAAGTCTGGCTACATAAATACTCTTAACAAACAAAGAGAAATACAAAATCCCCCCTTACCCCCCGTGCATCCTGCCGCATCGGACGCTGCGGCCCCGCCTCGGTCTTTTGTGTCGGGGGTGAAAAATTTGCCTGACTTTGAAAAGGCATGGGAACTTTATCCCAAAAAAGAGGCGAAGGGGCTTGCCCGTACTGCATGGCTGCGTCTTCAACGGGAAGGTCTGTTGCCACCTGTAGCGCAGATAGAAAGTGCCATCCGACATTTCATGGGCACGGAAAGCTGGCAACGAGAGCAAGGCCGCTTTGTGCCGCAGATGAGCAACTGGCTCAAGGGGCAACGCTGGCAGGATGATGCCGTGACGGCGGCCATTCAAGAGACAGAACACAGAAAATCCGCAGTCAATGCTGTTCAGGTCACGATGCGAAAGGAAGATGCCGCCAATGCCGCACGAGCCAGAGAGCGCGAAGCTCTCAGGCCACGCTTTGAAGCCTTTGCGGAAAAATTCCAACTTTCTGCTGATCATAGACTGAGGCCAATGGCCTTTGGGCTGTGGATGCACCTGCACACAACGCATCGTGCTCCCACACCTGCGGACGTACCCGCCGACAATCAGCTTGGTATTGCTGAATTTCTCCAGGAGTTCAAACGGCGTGGCGAAGAAACAAGGTGGCGTATGTCGGCTGTGTTGAAGCAGACTGCCTTGCTCACTTCGGGGGCTTTCAGTCCGTCACGCATACGTGCGCCACGCCGCTGTGATGATCTGGGGCAGCTTTCCGCACCTTCACGACAACCAGCCTTGCTGGCTTTTAACAAAGCCATTTGACGTTCAACACGAGGAATTTCCAGTGAAACACCTGTACTTACTTTGTCTGTTTTCAGCGCTGCTCGCACTGCTGTGCGGAAGTGTGGCAACGGCTACCGAGCAACCACCAACACCGGTGAAGCCTTCAGGGACAGGACAGCAGGGCATTGTGCTGGGACAGCCTGCTACCCAGCAAGCATCATCTTCGCCCGCTTCTCCTGAAGCGGCAAGAACAGCCGCGCCCCAGACTACATCGGCCTCCCAAAAGCAGCCAGATGCGCAGGCGTTGTTTCAGGAAAGTCTGCGGCAGATGATGCCGCTGGACGACAGCCAGATTCAACAATACCGCGAATGGTCGGATCAGCGTGAGCGGGCTTTGCTGCCGGTGTCTCCTTCGCTCAATTCGCGTACCGTGCGCGTATCTTTAGAGCCGGGTAAAACCCCGATCAAGGTATTCACCACGGCCAATATTGCCACTTCGCTGCTTATTCATGATTCCACAGGGCAGCCCTGGCCCATTACCTCCGTCACCAACGGCGGCCCCGCGTTCTTTCAGGTTTTACGGCCAGAACTGCCGGACGGCAATTTGCTGAACATCATGCCCACGCAGGGCTATGGCACAACAACTCTCGTTGTCACACTGGAAAAGCAGGATATTCCTCTGGTTATTCGGCTGGAATCGGATTCCGTGCGCGGGCCGGAACGTAAGGCAGACGCATTGGTGCTTTTTCAGATTGCCCAGCACGGGCCGCGCGCAAAGATTCCCCTTGTTCAGGATACCAAAGAAACAGTGAGCAGCTCCATGCTGGCCTTTCTGGATCATGTGCCGCCTGCCGGGGCCACGCGCGTGAAGGTGGAACCCAAAACTGACAAAGTACACGTCTGGAAATTGGGAGATCTGCACTATATCCGCACCAATCACACACTGATATGGCCTGCATGGACGGCAGCGGTCAATGGCGCGGGCGGCATGAAGTGCTACGAAGTGCCAGTCACCTCCCGAATCATGATTTCTCAGGCAGGCTCCATGCAAACTCTTGTGCTGTCAGATGTGATCAAAACGGGCAGCGCAGGAATGCGTGGTGAGGTGAAGCCATGAGCATCACCAGCACTGAAAAAAAGCGCCGTTTCATTATGTTTGCCCTTCTGGGGGTAGCGGTACTTGCGGTGCTTGTGGTCGGCTCCATGATGTTGTTTGCCCCGAAAAAGCCCCCTGTGACCACCAATATCGCGTCCACCCGTTCTGATGCCATCAAGGGACAGGCTGGCGGCGAAGGCTCAGACGAATACAACAAAAAACTGGAAGCACACGACCAGCAAAAGGCCAATGCGGCGCTTGCCGTGGGGGAAAGCTTCATCCCCACGCCTGTAGGCGGCAAAAGCCCCGTGGTCACACGCAAGCAAGACACACCCCCGCCCCCGCCTACGGTTGCGCCTCCCCGTGTCGCGCCTGTGCAGACGCCGCGCACAGACAACACCTTGCTCAAGCGCATGATGGAAGACCTTGCGACCTTGGACGCCAGACTTGCCAGTGTGTCTGTGGGAGAAGGCAAGATTGTGTTCGTCAGTGATTTTTCCAAGGACGAACCTCCGGCAACTCCGGCAGCGGTAACGACCAGCGCGAATGTGCCTTCAACGCCTGCGGTGGCCTTAAAACCCGGCGATTTGCTCTACGCCGTCATCGACACCGGCGTGAATTCGGATGTGCCGTCTGCTGTCATGGGGACAGTGGCGTCTGGTGCGTTCAAAAATGGCCGTCTGCTGGGGAAATTTCAGCGTTTTGAAGAGCGGCTGGTGTTGTCCTTTTCCAGAATCATTCTGCCTGATGGCTCAAATGTGCAGATTGAAGGTTATGCGGTTGATCCCGCCACCTCCGAAGCTTCGGTGGCTTCGTCAGTCAATACGCATTTCTTCAGCCGATGGGGCGGCCTGATTGCCACCGCATTTCTGGAGGGACTTTCCAGCGCCAAAAAATACAGTGGCTCACAAAGCACGATTTATGGCGGCTACAACGGCCAGAGCACAGATCAAATGGTGTGGAATACCTACAGCCCAGAGGATCAGGCTTGGATTGCTGCTGGGAAGGTCGGGGAAAAATTGGGGGGCATTTTTGAAAAAAACTTTGATCGCCCTCCCACCGTATACCTTGAAAGCGGAACAGCCATTGGCGTTCTCATTTTGAATATCAAAGACAGGTAATCAGCATGGAAAACTATGTCGCAAACGTCATTCCGCATTTGCAGCAATGGTGGCCTGTGGTCATGGTGCTGGCCTATGTCATCGGCATAGGGCTGGCGATGGTGTCACTCGCGCAAAGCATCAGCCACAAGCACCGCTTTTCCCGCTCCACCGCAGTGTGGACGTTATGGGCCGCCGTGCTTCTGCTGAATCTGCCTGCGCTCATGGATTCTTTATCCATGACTGTTTTCAGCCAGACCTCAGAACAGACTTTGAGTTATTCACCGCCGTCTTCACCTGGCGCTGTCTACATCCAGTTAGCGGTGTACGCCATTGCCACCGTGGGCATTATCGGCATCATCAGAGGGCTGTGTCTGCTTCGGGATACACCGCAGCAGGCCATGAATTTCAGCCGCAGCATTGTGCATCTTTTTGGGGGAATCATTGCCGTCAATCTTGTCACCTTCCTGCGCGGCATTGGAGCCACACTAGGAGGTGACGTGCAGACGACCATAGCCAAGATACTTGGTTAAATTTGCTCATCTTTTAGGGGCTGCCGCTGTCGAAGATTGCGGACAAGACAAACCGTATGGAGGTTTTTATGAATAGCCAAATTTCTTTGAATGATATTTCCCCTGCGCGCATCACGGTGGCTGGTCTGGCTGCCGCCGCGGTATGGCTTCTTGCGCCGGAACTGGCCCAAGCGGCTATCACCTTTGGCGACATAGGACAAAATGTGGCCGACAGCGCCAAGGGCGTGGCCAAGGGCATCACCGTGGGCGGTTTTGCCGCTGGATCTGGCATGGGCGTGTGGGGCTGCATTGACATGTACAAAGCCAGTAAAAGCCAAACCGGCCAGTCGGGGAACTATGCACCCGGCATCGCTAAAGTCGTCATTGGGGCGTTGGCTCTGGGCATCGGGGAATTCCTCGGCTCCGGCTCGGCCACGCTGTTCGGTTCTGATCAGACCACTGGTCTTGATGAGCTTGGGCTGCGCTAAGGAACTGTCATGAATTTTTTCAAAAGGAAAAAGCCGTTGCCGGATGTGGCGGAGATGCCCTTGAACGCGGAAGAAAGACCAGCAGCCGAAGTCACGGAAAGCTCGGCATCTACTCCAGAGCCAATCCCAGCTCTTGCGTATAGCGCCGAGAATGTGCTTGGCGGGCTTGGCTGGTATCGTTCGCAGTACCAAAGAGCCATGAAGCTGGCTCTGGTGCTGGTGCTGGCGTTGTGCGTGAGCGCGGCGGTCAATGTGCTGCTCATCGTGAAGCAGCCCACACCGCGCTACTTTGCAGCCACGCCAGATCTGCGACTCGCGCCGCTTGTTCCCTTGGACAAGCCTCTGCTGACACAACAGGGCCTTTTGAACTGGGTGACGGAAACCATTTGCAATGCTGTATCTCTGGATTTTCTGGAATGGCGGGAAAAACTCTCCAATACCAGAGAGAATTTTGAGGACGCGGCCTTCAAATCCTTTCTGGCCTCACTGGAATCCTCCGGCATTCTGGACATGATTCAGGAAAAACGCCTGTCCGTGTCCGCCGTGGTCACACGCGCCCCTGTCATTAGCGCATCCGGCCTTGTGGGGGGAAAATCCACATGGAAAGTCGAATTTCCGCTCGTGGTTTCCTACGAATCCAGCCAAGGGGTGGAAAGCACACAGCGTCTCATGGCTACGGTGTTAGTTTGCCGTGCTTCCACAGCCATCACGCCGCGCGGCGTGGTCATCCAGCAAGTTGTGCTCAAGCGAGGTGAGTAATGTTAGACACCCTCGTACACGGCATTGATCGCGGAATCCGCTCTCTGTCCGAAATTTTCTATGGGCCGGTGGGTTCCTATTGCAAATTGGAAACTGTGGACAGAGATGCACTGGTAGCGGATGACGGCAGCCTTATCACGGTCTTACGTCTTGAAGGGGCGCTCAAGCAGGTGGGCTTGGACGAACATCACGCCATTATGAAGGGGCTGACGGAAAAACTGCAAGCCACGCTTTCGCGCCCCGGCCACTGCATTCAGGTGGTGTTTGAATACGATCCCGAAGCCAGTGAAGGGCGTATTCGTGAAATATTGGAACCATCGCGCCGGACGGCTGCAAACCTTGGGCTGCACATCGGCCCTTTATTAGAAAATTGGGGACAGGCTTTGCAACGCTATTGCGCCATCGAAACCTGCTGGCTGGTGCTGTGGACGCGGCCCACTGTGCTGGCTGAAAGTCTGCGCAAAACAGCACTCAAAGAACGCATGGCTTCCATGAGCAAAGCCCCAGTGCAGCCGGGCTGCCAGCAAATTTCTGCTGCCGTGACGGCACTGCATGACGCGCATAGCGGTTTTTTGACCGGTGTCATGGATGCCTTCCGTCAGGTTGATCTGCTGGTCTATCCGCTGACGCCCCATGAAGCTCTGCGTGATATTCGCCTGTGCATTGACCCGGCGTTCACCAGTCGGGAGTGGCAAGCACGGATTCCTGGCGACCCGCTTCCCTTACGTTTCCCCGACCCTACCGCAGCGACTTCTGAACAGTTGCACAACGTCATTTACCCTGATTTCAAGTCTCAGCTGTGGCCGCGTGAAGGACATATGGTTTCTCGCAACGCCATTCAGGTGGGGGATAGGGTCTTCGGCCCGCTGATTATGACCATGATGCCCCAGACGCCCAAGCCCTTTCAGGAATTTTTTCGGGTGCTGTCACGGCGGCAGGAACGCATCCCATACAGGGTGTCCTTTTTGTTGGAGCCGGGCGGACTGCACATGGGCATCAAGCCATTATTGTCAGCCATTCTCGCGTTCTCCAATTCCGATAATAAACGCTTTAATAATGCGGTGGACGGCCTGCGGGCGCTGGACTTGGCAGGGGTATGCTGCATCCGCTTTCGTATTACCTTCTGCACATGGGCTTCTTGCCAAACCACACCGCTGCCACAAGCGCACGGTATTTTGCGGCAGCGCATGGCGGAACTCACCAAGGCCATTCAGGGCTGGGGAACCACGGACGTGACCGAAGCCGTGGGCGATCCCCTGCTGGGGCTTTCCTCCACTGTTCCGGCGCTCATGCCCGCCAGTCCAGCCCCCATGACGGCGGCTCCGCTGGATGATGCGCTGGGCATGTTGCCGCAGCGCTCGGCTTCCCCGTGGAAAGACGGCTCGCTTCTTTTGCGTACCCAAGATGGCAAGCTCATTCCCTTCGCACCCAATTCATCGGAACAGGCGGCTTGGATTGACCTTGGCGTTGCCCCAATGGGCGGCGGCAAGTCCGTGTTTCTCAATGCCTTAAATTTCGCCTTTGTAATGCAAGCCGGATTTTCCCGCCTGCCGTGGGTGTCCATCATTGACGTGGGGCCGTCCAGCTCCGGCCTGATCACCCTGCTCAAAGAGAATCTGCCGGACGACAAAAAGCATCTGGCCGCGTATCACCGACTTCGCATGACCAAGGAGCATTCCATCAATCCCTTCGATACGCCCTTGGGCTGCCGCTATCCGCTTCCAGCGCACAAGGATTTTTTGAAAAACCTACTGTCCTTGCTGGCGACACCAGTCAAGGAAAAAGCCCCGCCTGACAGTGTTCCCAACATTATGATGCGGGCCATTGACTGCGCCTATGAGGAGCTTGCCCCCGGCAACAAGGCCAAGCCCTACCGCCCCAATATTTTACCGGAACTCCATCAACTGCTGCTTCAAGAAAATGTGCCTTTAGACGACCTGACAACATGGTGGGAAGTGGTGGATGCGTTATTTGAGCGCGGCTACATTCATGAAGCCATTCAGGCACAACGCTATGCCGTACCTGTGCTGGCGGACATCGCGACACAAATCGCGCTGAATCAGGGCATCCTCTACGGGTATGACAAAGACATACGCGAAAAGGCCAGAACGGCCCTCGTGGATGCGTCTGAAGCCTATGTGGTGCTGAAAGAACCGACACGCTTTGACTTGGGGGATGCGCAAATCGTCAGCCTTGACCTTGATGAAGTGGCCACACGCGGCGGGGAAATTCAGGACAGGCAATCAGCCATCATGTACATGCTTGCCCGCCATGTGCTCGGCAGCCGTTTTTTCCTCATGCCCGCTGATGTGGAGCTGATGCCTCAAGCATATCAAGCATACCACGCTGAACGTATTGAAGCCATTCGGGAAGACCCCAAGCGGCTTTGCTATGACGAGGCGCACCGCGTCACTGGGAACACCTCGGTGGCCGGACAGCTTTTAGCGGACATGACCACGATGGCACGGGAATCGCGCAAATGGAACCTGTCCATCGGACTTTACACGCAATCTATTGATGACATTCCCAAAATCATCATCGAATTGGCCACCACCATTCTCATTCTGGGGGCGGGGACGGAACAGAGCATTGAGGACATGACCGAGCGTTTCGGCCTCAATGGCGCGTGCAGTTATGCCTTGGCGCACTTGGGCAAGCCCGGCCCTGCTGGTTCCAATTTGGTGGGCATATTCCGCACCGGCGCGGGGAAGTCGCAACTGGTGCTCAGTTTGACCATAGGCGGGCAAGCTCTGTGGGCTTTTTCCACCACCACAGAAGATGTGACCATCCGTAACAGTCTTTACAAGCGCATGGAACCTTCCGAAGCCTTGCGGCGGCTGGCCATTCGTTTTCCCGGCGGTTCAGCCAAATCGGAAGTGGAACGACGCCGTATGCGCGTTACCGATCAGAGCGCCGCTGATGACGTGCTGGTCAACGTGCTCCATGAAATCGTTCATGAAATTGAAGCCATGTGAGGGGATGATGAAGAAACTTTTTCTACTCACCATGCTCATAGCCCTTCCGTCTCAAGCCTTGGGGGCGGGGTGCGGCTGCGGTTCCATTCAGGCCATGATCACAAGCGCGAAGATGGAAACCATTCAGACCGTCAACGCCAGCACAGCAGCGGAAGCGGCGTCCATTCGCTCGGAAATTCTTGTGGCTGCGCAAAACATTATCGGCACTATCAAATCGGAAAGCGCCACTATTGTGCGGGCCATTATCAGCCTGAAAGAAAGCAATGCCGCCATGCTCAAAGGACAGGCCGTGGCAGGTCAGGCTACTCGAAGCGAAGATATGTACGGCAAGGCCGCGCAACCAGCCGGACTCTGCGGAGCTGCTTCGCTGGGGGCCGGGGTGCAGCTTGGGGCGCAGGCTTCGCAGCAAGTGCATCAAACCATGCGTGGCAAGCAGCTGGAATACTCCAACAAAACCGATGCGCGGCCCGTGGAATATCTGGAGCGCCTGCTGCAAGACGAACATCCCTCTGAACAGGAAATGGCAGACGCGCTTTTTCCCCTGCAAGAAACCCTCACCGAAGAACAGGTGGCGCAAGCGCATGAAACCATCAAATCGCTCGCCAATCCCCGTCCTTTGCCGGTGGTGACTGAAGCGCAAAAAGCCAGCCCTTCCGGCCAGACCTATGCGGCAGCACGAACAGTGCATGAAGGGCGTCTGGCTATGGCAATGGAAAGCCTCAACAGCCATGTAGTGTACCACGCGCCTTCACTACCAGAGGATGTGGCGGGCTGGGCGCAGAACCAATGGAAGGAAGCAGGCGGAAGCGGAACGCCCCCCGGCATTGTGGACGGCAAAATGTCTGAAGCCGGTTTGTTTAAACTTTTAAGCCAAATGCGCATAGGCAATCCCAACTGGTTCAATCAGGTGACGACAGCCACAGAAGCAGGACTGTTGCGGGAAATGACGGTCATGCAGGCCATCCAGATTGAGCTTACTCGCAAAAATAATGAGCTGCTTGACCGGCTCGGCGTTGTCGTTTCCTTGGATTTTCTCACCAGAATGGAAGGAGCCACCGGCAAGGAATTGTCCGACCTGTACACGCGCATGGTTGGCGCACAGCAATAGATAAATATAAAAATATATTTATATAAAAATATAATGAAAGGATAGATATATGGCCTCTTCACCTGAAATACCAGCCACTTCTGAAGTCTTGCTCAAGAGTGACGCCAGCAAACAATTTCTGGATGCTTTGCTCGGGCAGGGCTGGGATTCGTGGGGACAGGGGCTTGGGGGATCGCAGGCTGCGGAGCTGATGTTGGAAATGTTCAGCGCCTTCAACCTGGTGGCACTGGCCATCATTTCAGCCTTGTTCATCTGGGTGCTGGCCGTTTCTGTGGCTGGCACGGCGCATGAGGGAACGCCTTTCGGGAAAAAGTACAGTTCCCTGTGGATGCCTTTGCGTTTTGTGGGGGCAATGGGCGCAATGGCTCCCATATTCAAAGGGTTGAGCCTCTTTCAGGTAGCCATTCTGGCCTGCATCGGATTTTCCATCAACCTTGGTAATTTTGTCTGGTCGCTCGGCACGGATTACTTCGTGGAGCACGGCGGGCAGATTACCGTGCAGGCTCCAGATCAGAATGTCACCCAGTATGCGGCCATTGCCAATGGCGCTCTGGAATCGCTTACCTTGCAATATTATTTGAACGAGCGGCGTGGCCTTGGCATTTCACCTGGGGGAACATGGGACTACAGCGGCAACTGGATCAGGTCTGGCGGCGAATACCGTTTTTCCTTCAACGGCAACACTGGTTCCATCATGGTGGAATGTGTGGATGAATCGGACGCACTGTGCCGAGGGAAGGTCAATGCTGTAGGCACGGCCATTTCTTCACTGTCCTCGGTGGCCAGCCAGCTTGCCAACCCCGACACGCCCGCTGATTCCATTGCCCCCCTGGCCCTGCACAATGCGGCAAATAACATCAACGCCACTATTCTTGCATCGCTGCAAAGCTATGCCAAACAAGGGCAACTCAAGGGCAAACTGCAAAATTTTCAGGATATTTCCGATCAGTATGGCTGGTTTATTGCCGGTTCTTCGTATTGGTCAATCTCATGGATCAATCAGGAAGTGCGCGAAGCCATGTATTCCGGCATTTCCTATGCTCCCAGAGAGTATACTGGCTCTGAAATGCTGGCCATGACCTATGGCCTGCACGATTACGAGGCCATGCAGGAGCGCGTGGCCAACTATATAAAAACCGCCTATACCACGCGACGTGGTGTTTCTGACACAACGGCCAATCCCGCTGTGACTGATGAAGGGCGGGCCTTTGGGGAAATAGGCAACTGGCTGCGAGCTACGCTGAATGGGCTGGTCAGCGCCAACATTCTGCCCATCGCGGTGGAAAAGCTCTCCACCAATGATCCCATCATGGCCATATCCAATATCGGGGATTACTTCATCGGCACAGCCTGGGGGCTGGCGGCAGCGCTTGGCGCGGTGGACGTGGCGCATTCTCTGGGCAAGGCCATTCCCCTTGTCGGCAATGCCGTTCCCAATCTTGATAAATACATATCTTTCGTATTGTTTTCTGTCTTTTTGCCGCTGCTGCTCTACGGGCTGGCTTTAGCCTATTACCTGCCCGCCATTCCTTTCATACGCTGGATTTCTGCACTTGCCGGATGGGCCATCCTCATTGTGGAAGCCTTGGTGGCCGCGCCCGTCTGGTTGTGCGCTCATGCGCTGCCTGAAGGGGAAGGGGCAGCCGGACAGCACGGCAAACGCGGCTATCTGCTCTTGCTTGGCATCGTCATTCGTCCGCCGCTGATGGTGGCCGGCTTTTTTGCCGCCGTGATTCTGCTCAATGTCCTTGGCCGCGTGATCGGCACGGGCTTTGAGCTGTTCATTGCCGGAACCTCACAAACCAAGGTCGTCGGCATCACCGGCACAATCTCCATGCTCATCATTTTGGGCATCGTGGTCATCATGATGGCCAACAAATTCTTTTCGCTCATTCACTATCTGCCGGAACATGTGACCAACTGGATTGGCCAGCAATTCCATTCTTTGGGAGAAAAGGAAGATCAGAGCGGGGTCAAGGGCGTGTTCGTGGGTTCCACCAGCACGGTATCTTCAGGAGCAGAGGGAGCAAAAGGGCTACGTCAAACCGTCTTGAACAGCTCCAGTAACCAGGACAGCACGCTCACAGAACAGAATTTCAGGAGTTAAGCCATGTTCGAGAATTTCAGAAAATCCATGCGGGCGCGAATAGCCCCCACCGGCGATCATATTTCGGAACTGCGGCAAGACCTGAATGCCCGCCTGCAAGACTTTCGAGCGCAACGCACTCCAGCAGAGCAGGCACGGCTGGAACAGGATTTTGCCCAAGTGCTTCACGCCTGGGGCATCGAAAATACGACAGCCATTCCTGCGGTTGTGCGGGAATTGCGCCTGCGTATGCTGATTTTTTCCCTGCCCGTGGCGCTCTGCCTCGTGCTGGCCTTGTTCACGCCGTGGCCTGCGGTTTGGCTGCCCGTGGCCCTGATCGCCCCGCCATGCCTTTTGGGGGGTATCATCACGCGCTGGCGCATTTCCATACTCACACGGCAACAGTACCAGCCCTTTATGCGGTGGCTATGCTCATGCTTCGGATTCGTTTCCCAATCCCAGATAGGCTCGTAAGGCGGCTTCAATGACGGCAATTTCCTTCATATCATTCTGCACGGCAAAGAGCTTCATCGCCTTGGCAAGATCACGGTCAAGAAGAAAGTATTTGCCCACACGATTTTCCTTACCTTTGCCTGGCATCTTGCCCGTTGCAGTATCCGCTGCTGCCGGGGCTGGTTTTGCTTCGGGTTTCAGCTCCGGCGCTGGCGCACCGAACACGCTGTCGAGCAAATCTTCCTTTTCTTCCACGGTTGCAATCTGTCCAAGGCCGCCTTTTTTACGAGTCATATCGAGCCTCCAATCTGGTGAGAACTTCGCTGCCGAGCGCGGCATAATCCTGCGCTCCGTAGGATTTAGGATCATAGGAGAAAATGCTTTGCCCGTGGCTTGGCGCTTCGGCCAGCGTCACATTATCGCGGATGACCGTCTGCATGAGGTCGGCGCTGTGTTTTTGGGCCAACACGCCGAGCACATCACGACACAGACGCTTCCTGCGATCCACAAAGGTCGGAACGATACCAAGCACCGTCAAATGCGGATTCAATCTGCGGCGCACCCGCGCCATGTCGTCCTGCATGAGGGCAAGCCCTTCAAGGGAATGAAACTCCGTCTGCACAGGAATAAGCACAGCATCCGCCGCCGCATAGGTATTGATAGCCAGCAAATCCAGCGCGGGCGGACTGTCGATGAGCGCGACATCAAACATGCCCTGCACCTGTTCCAGTGCCTCTTTCAACAGCAATTCCTTGCCGATCTCTTGGGCAAAGACTTCCGGCATAGCTGCAAGCTGTCGATTGGCCGGGGCAAGCAGCACACAGCCCTTTTCTTCGCCGCGTTCCACCGGCACAGCAATATCCTGCCAAGCAGCCTTGGCCCGCAAGACATCCAGAATGCTGTTGCCGTCATTTTTTACACCCCAAGCACGGGTCAAGTTGGCTTGGGCATCCATATCCACAGCCAGCACCTTTTTGCCATGAGCGGCCAGAGCGGCTGCCAAATTTTGGGCGCTGGTGGTTTTGCCCACGCCCCCCTTCTTGTTGGCAATGACGATAGTGCGCATGAGAACCTCCAAAGGAATCAGTGCGATATGGCGTTGCTATAGCAATATATAAATATATTTTCAATACAAAAATATATTTATATAAAAATATACCTCTATAACAATAAACAAAAAGGAGTGCGGCTCATGCAGCGATCTGCCTTTATTTTAAGCCTTTTACTCTTGGCTGGGTGCGCGCAAAAAAACAGCGACCAGAGTGTGACCAGCCCTGCCGATTTTGTGGCAGTCACGCTTGGTCAGGCGGCGGAAAACGCCCACAGCGAACTGGCCATGCTGGCGAAACTGCGGGGGCAAGGCTTACAGCCTTTGCTCTTACCCGCTGACCCTGCGCTCAATCAGCCGGTATCCATTGCATGGACTGGCCCTGCCGAGGGAGCGCTCAAAGAGGTGTGCCTCAGCGTGGGTTACCGCTATCAAGAACTCGGCAGCCCTTCACCGCAAGCGCTCATGGTGGTGGTTCGCGGACTGAATCGCCCTGCGCATATGCTTCTGGAAGATATTGCCTGGCAGGTGCAGCCCCAAGCCGTGCTGCGCGTTGACCCCATTGGCCGCGTTATCACTCTGGCCAGAACAAGCAAGGCAGGGGGGCAGTCATGATGCACTGTCTGCTTTTACCCTGTTCGCTGTTGCTGTGCCTGAGCCTCATGGGTTGTGCCGCCACCAATGAGGAAAATCTGCCCCCCGTGCCCATGCCGCCGCAGATCACAGCAACCGATCTGCCGAAACAGTCTGCCCCGTCACCTGCACAGCCGCAGGGACAAACCATCACGATCAGCACGCCGCCCGATCTTACGGCGTCACCGCGCCAACACGAGCCAGAAGAGCTGGCTGTGCTTCTGGAAATGAAGGGTACAGCAATCAACGACACGGCTGTCAATCTCATGCGCCCCTCGGCTATCCGCGAGGCCGCGCAGCTCGTCACGTTTCAAACGGCCATAGCCTGGCGCTACAAACAGCTTGTGGCGTCCACCGAAGCGCACAGTGCCATCATGGACACAGCGTTCAACTTTGATCCCTTGCTCATGACGCAAGGAGATGCCCTGATTTTGCCGCCCGTGCTCACGCGGGCCGGGGCTTCTCTGCGCATCGAATCTGGGGAAACAGCCACAGCCGCGCAAACCTCCTATGAATTACTGGCTCCGGCCCGTTATGTCTCCGTGGCTCCCACATGGCGCGAATTTCTTATGGCAGACACCTTTCCCGAACCGGAAAAGCCCAATCAAGCAGTGATGCCGAAAAACGACAAAGAACGGCGCATCTGGCGAGAGGCTGTGCGTGAAGCCTGGGCGCAGGGCGTTGCAGAAGCGGATCAGCTTTACGCAGACAACGTCTCACGCATGGTGCGCCAGTATCGCGGTGTCATGCTCTACCATTTACTCACGGCGCAGCACCTTCTGAGCAAGGTCAACACGGCGTCCGCTGAAATAGGCACAAAAACCACGGACGGCGGCAATAAATTGCACATAGGGCAAAAGGTGTACCGCATTACAACGCCTTCCGCCTTTCTCCCCCAAGCTCAACGCAGCAGAAGGAAGTAAGCCATGACGGACGCATCTTTGCCCCTGTTTCCGCACGAGCCGTTATTACGGTGGGAGTATGCTGATATTGATGCTTTGCTGCTGTGGGCTACGCAAGCAGGCATGTCAGATTTGTGCCTCTGTTCTGGAAGTCCTGCATGGATGCGCCTGCACGGTGAATGGCGGGCTGTGTCTCAGCGGCCTATTTCGGCGGAGGAATTATTGCTGGTGCTGGAACGCCTGACCAAAAACAATTCTGTGTCGGCCATGATCAAGTCCGGCCAGAGCGACTATGATTTTGCCTATCAGATTGAAGAATCTCGCGGGGTACGCCGCCGGTATCGCGGTAATGCTACGCCGGTGGCCGATGGCTATTCCACAGGGGTGAAGATTGTTTTTCGCGCCTTGCCTGCCATGCCGCCTCTTCTTGAAGATTTGCAGGTGGAATCTGGCATTCTGGAACATGCCATTCCCGCCAACGGGCTGGTACTCGTCACCGGCGTCATGGGTTCAGGCAAAAGTACGCTGTTGGCCGCCATCCTGCGGCACATCATCGAGCACGGTGGCCGCAATGTCATCACCTACGAAGCGCCCATCGAATTTGATTACACGACCATCCCCAATGCGGGCGGCCCTGTTTCACAAAGTGCCATCCCCGATCATTTGCAATCATTTTTGAAAGCCACACGCAACTCCACCCGTGCCGCCCCGGACGTGGTGCTCATTGGTGAAAGCCGCGACCCGGAAACGCTGCGCGGCATGATTGAAAGCGCGGAAATCGGCGTGGCTGCATATTCCACCGTGCATACCCGCTCTGTTCCCGAAACACTCTCGCGCATCATTAATGTCTTCCCCGTGGAAGAACGTCTTCAGGTTTCGGCAACGCTGCTTTCCTGCCTGCGCCTTGTGGTGTCACAACGGCTTTTGCCTCTGCCGGACGGCAAAGGACGCACAGCATTACGCGAATATCTGGCCTTTACCCCGCAGATTCGGGAAATCCTGCTGGAAACTCCGCCAGAACGGATGATCAGCGCGTGTGAGCATTTGCTTGGCCAGCACGGACAGCGCATTCAGGACGCAGCAGAACGCGCTTTTGCCGAAGGAAGGATTGCCAAGGACAACTATCTGGCCATCTTGGCGGAACGGAAAAGATATCACGGGGAAGCCAATGAATCACAATCTGCTTTGGCGGGATAGCGCCCTTACGCCTAAAATTTTTATTCTGGATGCCCGCGCTGTTTTTCCGTTGGGGCTGTGGCTGTTCCATTGGGCGTGGTGGACGGCCTGTGTGGCTATGGCCGGAATTGTCCTTCTCTTCCTCGTGCAGCGCACGGGCATGACCCCGCTGGCCTGCTTTCGTGCTGTGCGCGTGGCCTTCATGGGCAGGCGGCGGGAAACAAAACAGCATGAAGTTCACTGGCGGCAACGCTGCCGCTGGGACGCATGAATTTGCTATATAAATATATTTTTCTCTGAACTATATAAAAATATTATTCTATGGAAATTATATGAACACTAAAAAACGAAATAAATACGGCATGTTCGATATTTCTCTCCACACACAGGAGAAGGAGGTCATCACACTTTCACGGAACGATATTGAACGGCAGTTGGACGCCGGAGCTTTCTTCATGAGCCATGAAGAAGCCCTTGAGGCCGGTTTGATCAGTCCCTATGGCGAGCCGGATACCGTAATTGTGGCTGTGCAGGAGGACGTATGAGTCAGGAACGGCCTGCGGAAAAGAAGAACCGCTTTCAGATCAGCCGTGAGGTGCAGGAGGATTTCGTCAACAGTGTGGCGGAAAATATGCTGGCTTTGGCGGAAACCGCAGGCAAATGGCAAAAACCGTGGGCGGCTGACACAGCTGCGGGAATGTGCCTTGGAGGGATGCCCTTTTGTGCCGCTACAGGCCGTGAATATGGCGGGGCCAACTTAGTCAAACTCATACTGACCGGCATCATCAAGGGCTACCAAGACGACAGGTGGGTAACATTCAAGCAGCTGCAACAAATTCAGGCCGCGCACCCTGAACAGGATATCAAAGTGAAAAAGGGGGCCAAAGGCGTGAAACTTCTGCGGCCCGAAGAAATTGCCTTCATCGTCAGAGAAGACGGCCCATGGGAATACCTCACGAATAAACAGCTCAAGGACATTGCCGCGCAGAGGGAACAGGGGCAGGAGACACCCGATGTGCAACACATGATGCTGTTCTATCCTTTTACCGTCTTTAACGCCGCACAAATAGAAGGCTTTCCGCCCAAAGAGCAACAGGCCCACATCATGACCGCTGTGGAGCGCAATGATTTCGTGGAACGCTTCATCGCCTGCACAGGTATTCCCGTGGAGCATCACACTGGAGACGCCTACTACGAGGCCAAGGCCGATGTGGTAAAAATGCCGTTTCCCGAACGCTTCATCAGTTCAGAAGAATACTATGCCACCAAGCTCCACGAAACGTATCATGCCACAGGTCATAAGGAGCGGGAGCATCGCAAAGACAATAAGGGGGAAACGCTCAAAAATTACGCCCTTGAAGAAATGCGGGCGGAAATGTTCTCCATGCTGGCAGGAGCGCGGTTCAATCTGCCCATGCCGGAAAGCAATTCCGCCGCGTACATCGCCCACTGGAATCAGAAGTTTTCTGGAGGGGATGCGAAGGCCGTATTTCAGGCGGCAGCAGAAGCGGCCAAGGTGCTGACAACCATGAATCACTTTGCCCTGGGTGAACAACCCAAGGCGGCATGGTTTCCTCTGCGGGAAACATGGACGGAACTCATGGCTATGCAGGTGCAACGCGATGCCGCCACCGGCGTTTATTTGCAGCAGTCTGCCGAGATTGCCGCCCGAAGCACTGATGCACATCTGCCCCGGCCCGTGTCTTCCTCTTTTGCCGAATCGGTCACAGCCTTTACCGAGGCCAATGATGCCGTGCTGAAAGCCCGCATCATCCTTCAAAACCCTGATTTACTCACTATGGCGCTCAAACAGGACAGCGAAGCGTCTCGATCTTTAGCAGATTTGTGCGCCGCGCTTTCGCAGAGCCTCAGTATGGGACTGGACGAAAAACAAGGAAAACCCGTACCGCAATCCCCCCAAACCGCTGCCCCCGTTGCCCGCATGAGGATATAACGATGAATCTGCTCATTTTGGAATCACCTGGGAAAGTGAAAAAAGTGCAAAGTTACCTTGGAAACGATTGGAAGGTCGTTGCCTCGGTGGGACATGTACGAGATTTGCCGGAACGGGAGATTGGCGTTGCCTTGCCTGACTTTACCCCCACTTATACGCCCACGGAGCGTGGCAAAGATGTGCTCAAGCGATTGAAAGGGTTAGTGGCTGCGGCTTCTGCCGTTTATTTGGCTACCGACCCTGACCGTGAGGGTGAGGCCATTGCCTGGCATTTGACCGATGCACTGGGGTTGAACAAACCCAAACGTGTCACCTACGGAGAAATTACCGCTGCCGCAGTGCAGGCCGCCATCAAGGCCCCGCGTTCCTTGGATATGGATTTAGTCGCAGCACAGGAAGCACGGCGAGTTCTGGATCGTTTCTGCGGCTATCTGGTCAGCGGGCCATTGTCCCGTGCCGCGGGCATACGTCTTTCTGCCGGTCGTGTGCAGAGCCCGGCTGTGCGTCTGGTGGTGGAACGCGAACGGCATATCAAAAATTTTGTGAGCGTGACTCATTATGGTGCGGAGTTGGCGTTCACCGAGGGCTGGAGCGCAACGTGGCTCACCAAGCCTTGGTTGGAAGATGGGCAGGAGTACCTGTTGGACAAAACTTTGGCCGAAACAGCCGCCGCGCTGCGTTCGGTCTCCGTGCGTGAATGCAAGGAATCTGAAAGCCGTACAGCCCCTCCTGCGCCTTTTACCACGTCCAGCCTGCAACAAGCAGCTTCCAATGCGCTCAAGTACACGCCTAAACAAACCATGCAGCTGGCACAAAAGCTCTATGAAGGCGGTCACATAACGTATATGCGCACGGATTCACCCAATTTATCGGAAGAAGCGATCAGCAGCATTCGCGCATTTTGTACAGCGCAAGGCTGGCCGCTGGTGGAAAAGCCGCGCACTTGGAAATCCAAAGAAGGCGCTCAGGAAGCGCACGAGGCTGTGCGCCCCACACATATCGAGGTGGAGGACGCAGGGGAAACGACGGATGAGCAAGCCTTGTATCATCTCATACGCTTGCGGACGTTGGCTTCACAGCTGGCAGATGCGGTGTATGACGTGCGCACAGTTCGCTTATCTGCGGAGTTGCACGGTAAAGAAGCCACTTTTGAGGCCAAAGGACGTGTGCTGCGTGAACTTGGCTGGAAGATACTCACAACGACCGATGCGGCTATGCAGGATGAAGAGGCCGACACGGACGCTCCAGAAAATCCTGTTCCCATGCTGACCGAAGGACAAAGCCTCGAAGCCTCCGGCGGCAAGCTCCTGACCAAAAAGACCAAACCACCCACCCGTTTTTCCGAAGCCAGTCTGGTGCGTGAACTGGAAAACAGGGGCATCGGGCGTCCGGCCACTTTCGCCGCCATTGTGGACACTATCCTCAAGCGTGAATACGTCCGCGTTGAAAAGCGTTTTCTCGTGTCCACGCCGCTGGGTGAACAGGTGGTGGATTTGCTCACCGGAGCCTTCTCTTTCCTTGATTTCGAGTTCACCAAGACAATGGAAGCCTCTCTGGACGCCATTGCCGAGGGCAAAGCCGCGTATAAAGAAGTGATGACCAAGGCCCATGCCCAGCTTATGCGCGAAGTGAGCACCTTCACTGCCAAGTATCCAGGGCAGGAACGCACAGCCCCCGAACCCACGGATTTTGCTTGCAAGGTCTGCGGCAAGCCACTTGTTCACATGAAGGGGCAGCGCCGGGATGGCTCCGGTGAATATGATTTCTTCGCCTGCTCTGACCGTGCTTGCAATACCAGCTATCCCAATGCGGATGGCAGACCAGGCGAACCCCGCAAGAAAGCCCCTGTCTCCAAGTTTATATGTAAATCCTGCGGTAAGCCGCTGGTGCGCCGCGAAAGTGCCAAAGGTGCGTTCTTTGGATGCTCCGGCTATCCAAACTGCAAGCAGCTTTACCAGATAACCGAAGACGGCAAACCTGATTTTCCAGCCTCAAGCAAAACCAAGAAAAGGGGGAAGCAGTGAGAATATTCTTTGTGATGCTTTTACTCGTGCTGTCTGCTGTGCCTGTTTTCGCGGGTTCGTGCAGTGATACTCAGAGCGCTGCCAGCACGGCCATTAAGGAGCGCAACGCTGCGGTGAAGGAAATCCACAACACGGCCATGCCTGATCCAGAAGAGGATCGGGGGGCGCTCTCCAGTTGCCTGGGCAGTGTGGCCAGCATTGGAGACGCCTTCTCCCTCGGCGTAAGTCTGCCGAGCATGGAGCAAATCATTTCAGGCATGTGCAATCGAGTGGATTCTGAAATTCAGAGCAAGATAAACGAAGCCTTGAGCGAAACACGTTCCTCCATTGGCGGCATTGGGCAGAATAATCCATTTCAGGTTTCCGGCAGCAGTAGTGGTATTGTGAGCGGAATTATTGGAAAAATTAAGTGAGCACAGGATATAAATATATGTTCCATAGAAAAATATATTTATATATTGCTATGATATTTTGCCCTATTGTACTGGCAGGCTTGACCGCTCTGGCCCTTCCCTCGGTGGCCATAGCGGCTGTTCGAGATAGAATTACCATGCCGGAGACACGCCCACTTTCTTGGGAGTGCGTTGTAGACGCGGCAGCCCAATACAATCTGCCGCTGGCGGCAATGGTGGGCATTCTGGCTACTGAAGGAGGCAAAACAGGCGAGGCTTTGAGCAATACCAACGGCACATGGGATATGGGGCCGTTTCAGATCAATACCTGCCACGTCAACGAACTGCTTCAGGCAGGTATGGCCCCTGAAATTATTTTGCAGGACGGCTGCGCCAATGCGTATGCGGCTGCCTTTATTCTACGCAAAGAATACGACCGTAGCCGTAATATCTGGGATGCCGTGGGCGCGTACCATTCCCGAACCCCACATCTTCATGCGGCATACCTCGGACGGGTCAAAAACCATCTGGTCAAGCTCTCGCGCACTGGATTGGCAAGCTTGCTCTCCCGCTGCGCAGCAACCGGCGGAGATGAACAATGAACGGGCAAAAGGAAGATTCCGGCAACGCTTTCTTCATTCTAGTTTGCCTCATGATTGCCGTGCTGTTCGTGCTGCCCGCGTGGTATGCCTCCAGAGCTGGATACATTAACGGTACTCTGTTGGAACTGGCAAAAACGCAAATCGCCGCGTTCGCAGTCTTCTCCGATGAAGCCCAGCAAGCCTTGGGCTTGATGGCACAGGCTGACCCCGCCGCGCTTTCCTGGGAGCAGATGACGAACGTCCTGCGTTACAGCGGCAAGTGGATACGCTGGCCCTATGCCGTGGTTTTGGTGGCGCTGGGGGTGGCAGCTATTTTCATGGAACGGACGGCTGGACTTATCAGACACCTGAACATGGACAGCTTGCTTGCGCATAATGCGGAATCTTTTGCTTGCCTGCGGCCCGTTGTAGGGCGTGGCAAATATCTTCTTTCGCGAGAATCTTACGACAACGGCCCTTGGCGTATTGCCCGCACTCCGGTGCAGTTTGCTGTGGAGCATGGCCTGCTGCTGGACAAGGACGGACAAGTATTCACTGCGGAGCAAGTTTTGCGGCGCGGTCTGCCCCATGCTGATCTTCCGGCATATGGCCATGCGTATTTGGACGAAGAGCAATCCGCTATCGTGCTGCAAGAACAGCTTGGCAAGAAATTCGGTGGGTTTGACGCGATGAGTCAGGAACGCAAAGTGCTGGCCAGCGCTTTTCTGGCCTATGCCGCTGGTGACAAGCACGCCTGTATGAATCTGCTGGATGCCATGTCTGCCTCCTATACCGAAAATGAGAAACAGGCTCCGGCCTGTCCTGTACTGGAAAATGCGACATTTCAAAAGCAGATGGAAAACCTGTGGAATACCCACAAAACACTGCTGGATGAGCCTATTCTCAAGCGTCATGCGGTCTTTGAGCTTCCTCTCTTCATGGCCATGCTCACGCTGGCCAGACGCAAGGGAGTTCTGGCTTCTTCGCAATTTTTATGGCTGCGGCCTTTGGATCGTCCTCTTTGGTACGCGCTGAACCAATGCGGGGGCCGAGCGGCTTGGGCTGAGGGCTTTGCCGCATGGGCACAATACGCGGCGGAAGAAAAAGCCGGTACTTCATTCCCCGAAGCTCGCACTGCCCATGCCGTGCAGCGCCTCAAGGATACACTGGCCGCGCAAGGTTGGTTTACGAAAATGCCCAAACTTTTTGAACCAACAGGGCTTCATTTAGACAAAGACGTGGTTTTCGCGGCGGCAGAAGAAAACAGCGAATATGATGCCAATAACGATTTGAATTTATTGCAAGAGTATTGAGGTGAACTATGACAGCACGAAAAGTCCGTGGTCTGGAAGACAGAGAAGCCCAAGAGCGTAAAGCGCTGCTGCGAGATGTGCGCTCTCCCGTGCATCAACTGCTGGACGCGCTCAAAAATGGCACAGTGCAGACCTGCTGCGTGTTCGGGGCGGGGGTGTGTCTATTGGCTTTTCCTACGGCTGCTACGCCATTCTTTGGGCTTGGGGTCTTCTTTTTTCTGCTGCGCTGCCTTTGTGTGAGAAATGAACGTCTTCCTTTTCGTATGCCACTTGGTTTATCTGGCACGGATAAAGGCGATCCCTTGCCCGGTCGGCGGGGCTTTGCAAAACCGGAGGGCATTTTTTTCCTCGGCAACCGCTTGCAAGACGGCAAGGAACTCTGGCTCAAGGCCAAGGATGTGCTCACCCACACGCTGCTTTTCGGAACCACCGGCTCCGGCAAAACGGAAACATTGGTGTCACTCTCCTACAATGCTTTGGCCACCGGCAGTGGTTTATTTTACATTGACCCCAAGTCGTCCCCAAAATTATCCATGCAAATGTGGCAATTAGCCCGTTTTTTAGGCCGAGACGATGATTTTCGTGTGCTCAATTACGGCACGTCCGGCAAACCCAAGGGCAAATCACCGCGCCGTCTGTCCAATACCAACAATCCTTTCACCTTCGGCAGCGCAGAATCACTCACGCAATTACTTGTGTCGCTTATGTCCGCATCAGATGGTAATAACAGCATTTTTGCTGATAAAGCGCAGGCGCTCATTACTGGTGTCATGTATGCCTTGGTGGATTTGCGGGACAAGGGCTTTCTCAAACTTTCCACCTCTGTGATTCGTGACGTATTGGCGCTGGAAAAATGTGTGGAATTAGCCCTGCATCCAGAGCTGGACGCGGAGTCCAGAGCGTCCATCAAGGCGGCCCTGGCCACATCCGGCTGGATTGCCGGACGTGAACTGAAAGATCAGCCACAGTCCTTTGCGGAACAATACGGCTATGCCCAATCATATTTCGGCAAGGCGTTATCGAGCCTGACAGATACCTACAGTCATATTTATGGAGCAGAAGATGGTGAAGTGGACTTTGCAGACGCCATCATGCAGCGGCGTATTCTTTTGGTGCTCCTGCCTTCGCTGGAAAAATCTCCGGCAGAGTTGGCAAGCCTTGGCAAAATCAGCCTGTCGGCTATTCGCAATGCCTGCGCTGTGGGCCTTGGCGCACAGATAGAAGGTGACGTTGCAGACGTGCTGGAAGCCCTGCCCACAAATGCCATCGGCATCGGCCCTTATCTGTGCATTGTGGATGAGTACGCGGCCATTGTGACACCAGGCTTTGAAGTGGTGCTGACCCAGGGCCGAGGGCTGGGCATTGCGGCTATCGTGGCCAGTCAGGATTACGCGGGCATTCTGGAGGCCGATAAAAAGGGTGCACAGCAGATGGTGGCCAATACCAGCATTAAAATTTTCATGAAAATGCAGGACGCGGAAAAGACATGGGAGCTAATACGCGGACAGGCCGGACAAGGCACAGTGGTGCGCAGTTCCGGTTTCTCGGTCAATGACAAGTCCGGCTCCACCTACGCTGACACCATGAATACCACCATAGAAAAAGAAGACCGCGTGGAGTTACGCGATCTTCAGGAGCAAATCGAAGGCGAGGCCCATTTCATTTTTTCTGGGCAAGTTGTCCGTGGCGATATGTTTTACGCCAATCCTTCGCTTAAAAAGGCGCAGCTTCGTGTGCCGCAGTTCATTCAGTTAGGACAGGAGGCTGACTATGACACGGCGGCCTGATGCTTACAAAAATACCGTATACGCGATGTCAAAAACCTCTCCCGAGCGCACGGCCATTGCCTTGGATATGGAACGCTTTCCGCTTTCCATGTCGGAAATGCAGTCTTGGGTGGTTCCGAGCTTGTCCGCTAACTCTTGCTGCGTCCATTCCATCTTGCCACGAAAACCACGCAAGACCATTGCCGAGTTGGCGTCAGGAAAAACTTCCTTGGCATTAACGCTAGGCGAGACATCTTCATCAGGCTCCGACAGCATATACATACAGCCTTTTCCCCTATTCAAAGATTGGAGCCAGCTTGGCGAGTACTTCTTCCATGATACTCGCGGGAAGCTGTTCCAGTCTTTTGCCGTGCCGCGCCTTCAAGTCAAGAACACGGGGCTGGTCGCAGCGCACAATGCCCTTTGTCCGTGTGCCGACATCATCAAGCGAAACGGCAAATCCGGCAACACGGGCGAAGTTCCCTCCGCTGGTGATGGGCAGCACCACTGGAAGTTGTGTCACTTGGTTAAAGGCTTCAGGCGACACAATCAAAACAGGGCGTGTCCCCTGCTGTTCATGGCCTGCGGTGGGATCAAGGGAGACAAGATAGATCTCTCCACGCTGCATCAGATCAGCTCCTTGCCCACAGGAGCCGCGCTTGTCCACGCATCGTCAGCCTCCGGTAAGGGGGCGCTGGCATCGCATTGTGTCAAAAGTTCCTGCAAGGAATACTTCTTCTTAGGTTCCGGGCTGACAATCAGGCGTCCGCTTTCTACCATCAGGCTTACAGAAGAGCCTGATTGCAGCTGCACCATGTCCAAAATGGCGGGAGGCACGGCCAGCATGACCGAGCCGCCTACTCTGCGCAAATTACTCGTGTACATTGTCTATCTCCATAAGTTTAATTTTTATATAACTCTTTCTCGCAAAATAGCAAGTCCTTTGGAGGCGTCACATGTTCGCATGGCGTAGTGCTTTTTTCATGGCAGCAATGCTGCTTTCGCTAACTGCGCCCTGTCTTGCCTATGCCGGAACCCCTCTCTCGGAGCGTGTGGCTGTGGAGGCCGGAGTACGGGCCGAAGTGAACAAAGATTTGGCCATTCCTGACAAAACCGATGAAGCACTTGCTGACCGGCACTGTCTGGACGGACGGGCAGTAAAGGATGTTCAGGGTGATTTGGTGGAATATTGGGTCAATCTTGAATGCTCCTATTGTGGTATTCGTGAACCATTACAGGCCCAAAGGGAAAACAGCGGTATGTGCATCGTTGTACGGCACTGGCCTTCAAAACAGTACGGTGAATCACTCAAAAAAGCCCTGAGCTATGAAGCGCTGAAACAGTTTTCGCCCAATGCGGCCAATCTTTTTTGGGACAAGGTGCATCCCCAGACCGCTCTGGGCATTCCTGTACCCTATGAAGCATCGCTCATGCTCTCCTTTCAAGAGGCGGCCATCGATCCTGAAGTATTTGGCGAAGCTCTCACCACGAAAGCGGGCAGCATAGTCAACGCGGATATTTTGGCAGGCTTTGGGCGCATCACATCCACCCCCACCTACATCCTGGCCGGTATCCGTTTCCCTGCCTGCGACTTCACAGCTGGCAAACTCCCCACGGCGCTGGGCTTGGCCAAGAAGGCCCGTGCAGGCGATAATGAAGCTATCGAACAAATTATTTCCATCATTACCAATGGCTTACTCAACGAACAATTACTTTGAGTTTTGTTTGCCCCTGTTTTTCACTTGCTTTTTATTGTGTAAGGAATACAAGGAAAGTAAGGAATACAACAAAGGGGTAACACATGAAAATGGAAGTGGCCACCATGACATCCAAGGGGCAAATCACTATCCCCGTGGCTGTCCGTAAACAACTCAATCTGGAACAGGGCGACAAGGTTGTCTTTATTGAAGATGATCACCCCAACGGGGGCGTCCGCATCCTGAACGCTGCGGCTTTGACCTTGAATCAAGGAGGTGTGGCTGTAGCCGATAAAAGGTAACACTCATGGCCCGTTCGCGCAAAAAGACCTATGACCCCAGACAGTTAACATTTAATTTTGACGTGACGGCAGATCAGATAGAACAACTGCGGCGTGAAAACACGCACGCTGACGCACAGGAGGCGCACAATGCTCGACAGACAAACAGCTCCGCTGGAAATAGCCCGCACAGTGCTGCGACCGGAAACCATTCGCGAGGTATGCAACGCGGGGTTCACCAATTCAGCTTATTTGATTTTGGACAGGTGGGCGCTGAATCAGCCGGACGAGCTGCGCCGCCTGGAAACGCTGAGCACCTTGGGATTAATAGTGACCCTGAGCCAGCAACAAACACGGGAAGCGAACGTGCTGAACAGCGATTCAGCGTGGGAAGCGAGTCGGCAAGGGATGAGCGACTGGGATATTTTGCAGAACGCCGGCATAGATACCAGCCTGAAAATTACCATATAGTTCCTGAAGACCGGCTCGGCCACGGCGGCGCAAAAAGCAAGTTTGCCGACAATATTGCCGCTATCCGCCTGCTTAAAGATTTGCAGGAACGCAAGGTGGATGTGGCCGGGCCGGATGAGAAAAAAATCTTAGTTCGCTATGTGGGCTGGGGCGGTCTGCCTCAAGCCTTTGACGCCCGCAACGAAAAATGGGCCGCAGAGTACCAGGAACTCCAAAACCTGCTTGCGCCAGACGAATATGCCAAAGCCCGCCGTTCAACGCAGGATGCCCATTTCACTTCTGAAACGGTCATTCGTGGCATTTATCAAGGGCTGAACACGCTGGGTTTGCGCGAAGGTGGGCCGCTGCGTGTTCTGGAACCCTCAGCAGGTATCGGCAATTTTATGGGCTTAATGCCAGAAGGCTATAACGCCCAATTTCTTGCGGTGGAACTTGATCCCACCACAGCGGCCATAGGCCGATACCTCTATCCGCATTCATGGCATATCAATAATGCCTTTCAGAACGCCGAACTCAAAGACGCATGTTTCGACCTTGTTGTCGGCAACCCGCCCTTTGGCAAGCAAACCCTCTACGATCCCAATTTCCCAGAACTGCGCAATTTTTCCATCCATAACTATTTTTTAGCAAAATCTTTGAGCCTGTTGCGCCCTGGCGGCATTGGGGCTTTCGTGGTCAGCCGCTTTTTTATGGATGCGGCAGACCCCACCGCGAGGGCGCACATTGCTGGATATGCCGACCTGTTAGGGGCCGTGCGTCTGCCAGAAACAGCTTTTCGGCAAAACGCCCTCACGGATGTGACCACCGACATTCTTTTCTTCCGCAGGCATGATGGGCCAGCACCCAGCCCCGAAGACGGACAACGTGCTATTGACTGGGTGCAGACCACCACGGTGGAAGCCGAAGACAAAAAGGAAGGCGGCACACGTCCGGCTGTCATTAACAACTATTTTGCGGAGCGGCCCGGCCAAATCATCGGAAGCATGGTGTATTCCGGCGGGATGTTTCAGGACTCGCTCAACTGCGTGGCCCCGTCATCTCCTGATTTCGACCTTGGGCAGGAAATTGGGAAGCGTCTGCGTGTGCTCCCGCCCATGCAGTATACGCCGCGCACTGAAATAGTAGAAAATTTGACCAGCGAAAAGCGTGATGAAGACTTCATTGCCTCTGAGTATTTCCAATCCCTGAAAATGGGCGCGTATTGCGTGGAGCCACAGAGCCGCAAAATCGTCTTCAAGGTGGCTGGGAGTTTTGGTGATGCCAGCTATACCGCGTTGCCGGTTAAAAATGACGGGGCGCGGCAACGGCTGACCTCCATGATTCAGATTCGGGACAGCTTGCGCGAACTGCTGAACGCCGAAAAAAATGATGCTGAAGAGCCGCGTATTGAGGCTGTCCGCAGGCAGCTCAACGTGCAGTATGATGCCTTTGTGCGGCGACACGGGCATCTCAATTCCCAGACGAATCGCTCACTCATGCGTGACGATCCAGAGCATTCCTTGCTGGAATCGTTGGAATTGGAATACGACAAGGGCCTTTCTAAAGAACTGGCCAAGCGCCAATGCCGGGAGTTCCGGCCAGCTTCAGCGCGGAAGGCGGCAATTTTTCGCCAGCGGGTGCTCAAGCCGACACAGACGGCGGAAAAGGCCGAAACTACCAAGGACGCTCTGGTCATCTCGCTACGCGAATCGGGCAAGGTGGATTTTGCCCGCATGATGGGTTTGCTACATCGGCCAGCGGAGGCCATCCAGAAAGAATTGCAGGATGAGGGCCTGATTTTTCGGAATCCAGCCAGTGAGGACTGGGAAATTCGTGATAAATATCTTACCGGCAATGTGCGTGAAAAACACCGTGCAGCGTTGGCGGCGGCTGCGGAAGACCCGCAGTACCGCGCCAATGTGGAAGCGCTTGCCGCTGCTATTCCGCCGGACATTGAAGCTGTGGATATTGGCGTCAAATTCGGCTCCACCTGGGTTCCCGGCAACGTGTTTTCAGATTTCATTGAAGAGCGCATTCATGGAGGCCGTGGCTACCAGACGATTAACTATGTCCCCATTTTGGGGCGTTGGGAAGCCAAGGTCAGTGTGTACGACCACGCGGTCAATACGGAAGTATGGGGCATTCCCGAATATCCGGCTGCCAAGATTTTGGAATCTTTGCTCACCAACCGGCCTATCAAAGTGGAAAAAGAAAGCGGCCAGTACGATGACCATGACCGGCCCATTATGGTGGTGGATCAAGAACTGACTGCCGCCGCCATGCAGAAGGCCGATGAGCTGAAGCAGGCTTTTCTTGACTGGGTATGGACAGACGATGAGCGCCGCACCATGCTCACTACCTTGTACAACGAGCGTTTCAATACCCATGTGCCGCCGCGTTATGATGGCTCCCATATTCAGCTTGTGGGGGCGTCTTCAGATATCTCGCTACGTCCACATCAAAAGGATGCCGTCTGGCGCAGTATTCAGGAAGGCACTGCATTGTTTGACCATGTGGTGGGCGCGGGCAAGACAATGGCCTGCATCGCCACCATCATGGAATCCAAGCGCATGGGCTTTTTGAACAAGCCAATGGTCGTTGTCCCCAACCATCTGCTGTACCAGTGGCGTGACGAGTTTTATAAACTTTATCCGGGGGCCAATATTCTTGTGGCCGACAAAAATGATTTTACCAAGCAAAACCGTGAACGCCTGTTCAGCCGTGTGGCCACCGGCGATTGGGATGCCGTGGTGGTGGCGCATTCCAGTTTCAAAAAAATAGATATGCCCCACGATATGCAGGCGGAAATCCTGCAAGAGCAGATCGATGCGGTAATCACGGCCATTGAGGAATCCCAACAGAATGACGGAGGCCGAGCCACCATCAAGCAACTCGAAAAGCAGCGGGAAAAAATGGAAACCCGCTACGAAAAGCTCATGGCCGGAAACGGAATCAAGGATCGCGCTGTGGATTTTGCAGATTTGGGCGTGGACGCGCTCTTTGTGGACGAGAGCCATGAATTTAAAAATTTGAGCTATACCACCACCATGAATGTATCGGGCCTCGGTAATATCACAGGTTCAGCCAAGGCACTGGATATGTTCATCAAGTGCCGCTATCTGCAAAAGCAGCATGAAGGGCGCGGAGTGTATTTCATGACCGGAACGCCCATCAGCAACACCATTGCTGAAGTCTATACCCTGCAACGCTATTTGCAGATGGATGAGCTGAAAGCCAAAAATATTGAGTATTTTGATGCTTGGGCTTCCACCTTTGGCCAAATCACCAATGGCTGGGAACTTGATGCCACGGGTGTGAATTACAAACTCTCATTTCATGTCCAAATAGACTTATCCAGACTCATAATATTTTATATTTCAATATATTATCTAAAATTATCCATCCAGGAAAGTCCAGGAAAAGCGTCTTGCATCTCGCTGTTTTCCGGGTATTATTCAGGGTATTCATACAAATTGGCATCTTGAAATATTCTCAGATAATCCTTTGAGAATACTGCAAATATTTTTATTTGTGGGTATCGGATGCCATTGGATTCATGAGGATTTACGGGCACCCCTGACACGGAGAAAATTATGCTGGATGACCACATTATTCAAGGCTTGAAAGCCGCCGACAAACCGAAAAAGTATGCGGACGGAGGTGGGCTGTTTCTGTTCATTCCGGCCAGCGGCAAAAAACTCTGGCGGCTGGCGTACCGTTTTGAACGAAAGGCCAAGCTCCTTTCCTTCGGCGAGTATCCCCAAGTATCACTCCGCGCCGCACGGCAACGCCGGGATGAAGCCAAGGCCCTGCTCAGGGACGGCATTGACCCGGCGGAACACAGGAAGGCCGCGCGGGCATCTGCCTCCAACGTTACGTTCCAATCCGTGGCTATGGAATGGTACGAACGGGAAACCCTTCACTGTAAAAACCGCTATCGCGCCTTCATAAGGCAGGGGATGACGGAATATTTCTTTCCTGCCTTCGGCGGCAAGGCCATGACGGATGTTACCGCCGAGGACATTATGAGCGCCATCGAACCGTTGCGGCAATCCAGGAAATTGCGCGGAGGCCGCAGGCTGACGGATGTGTGCGGCCAGATATGCCGCTATGCCGTCGCCACCGGCAAGGCCGCACGGGACGCCACGGAAGAACTGCCCGCGTCGTTACGTTCCAGACAGACAGGCCACAGAGCCGCCGCGCTCGACGCCGGAAAACTCGGCCAGATTATGCTGAATCTTGAGCGGCATGACGGCTATTTCCCTGTACGATGTGCCCTGCGACTGGTTCCCCTGCTGTTCGTCCGTTCCGGTGAATTGCGCTGTGCCGAATGGAACGAATTTGATTTCTCCCGCAGACTCTGGGTTATCCCCGCGCAACGCATGGCAGCGAAATATGAGCATGTTGTACCTCTCGCGCCGCAGGCAGTCAAAATTCTCAGGGAACTGAAGGAATACTCCGGTCATGGAACACTGCTGTTCCCCGGCGTCCGTTCTCCTGAACGCCCCATCGACATATCCACCATCACCGTTTCCCTGCGCAGACGCGGATATGACGGCGTAAAACTGTCCTTTGACGGAATCCGCTCCCTTGCCGCCAAATTGCTGCTCGTCCTTGGGTACGAACAGAACATCATCGACATGCAGTTGGCGCACTCCGGGCGCACACGTTTTGACCCGTGGCAACATCTGCCGGAAAGAAAAATCATGATGCGGGAATGGGCCAGGTATCTTTTTCTCCTGCGAGACAAGGCGTTGCGGGATACATCCAGTCAGGGAGGTACGTCATGCTGACCGATACGCAAATCAGAAATCTGAAGCCCGCTGAAAAAGCGAAAAAGTATGCGGACGGCGGCGGACTGTACCTCTATGTTGCCAAAACCGGCTCAAAACTCTGGCGTATGGCGTACCGTTTCAACGACAAGGAAAAGCTGCTCAGTTTCGGGGAATATCCGATTGTCTCCTTAAAAGATGCCCGGACAAAACGGAATGAGGCGAAAAAGCTGCTTGCCGACGGTATTGATCCGAGCAGGCACAAAAAGGAGATGAAAAACGCCGCCCTCCTCGCGGAAGCCAATACCTTCGAGCATGTTGTCCGTGAATGGCATGAAACGCAGACAATCCACAATTCCCCAAAAGACAGGAAGAGGAAACTGTCCACGTTCGAGTTCCATCTTTTCCCCGCTTTGAAACGGAAGCCCATTTCCGAAGTCACGGCGCAAGACCTGCTGTTGATACTCAAGCCGCTTGAAAGAAAGGGAAAGGAGCTTATCGCCCACAGAATCATCCAGTATTGCGGCATGGTTTTCCGCTACGCCGTTGCCACAGGCAGAGTGACGCGCAACATTGCCGCCGATCTTCGCGGAGCCATACGTCCGCATCAGGGCAGGCACAGGGCCACCATCGTTTCCGCTGAAAAAATCGGCGTGCTTCTGAACAGGCTGGACAACTATCACGGACACTTTCAGGTCAGGTGCGCACTGCGCCTTTTTCCCCTGCTCTTTGTCCGTTCCGCCGAACTTGTCCGCGCCGAATGGAGCGAGTTCAATCTGGAAACGCGGGAATGGCACATACCGGCCGAACGCATGAAGATGCGAAAGCCGCACATCGTTCCGCTGTCATCACAAGCCGTTGCCATTCTCAAGGAGCTTCATGCCGTCACCGGGGATGGAACATATCTTTTTCCCTCAAGGAACAGTGTGAGGAAGCCTATCCACTACTCCACGCCCTTGCAGGCGTTACGCGCTATGGGGTACGGCAAGGAGGAAATGTGCATTCATGGCTTTCGGTCTATGGCCTCAACCCTGCTCAATGAACAGGGCTTTGACCCTGACTGGATAGAACGCCAACTGGCCCACAAGGAAAAGGACACTTCCCGTATCGCCTACAACCATGCCCAATATCTTCCCCAGCGACACCGCATGATGCAGGCATGGTCTGACTATCTGGACTGCTTGCGCGAAGAGACACAGAAGGACAGTGAAATGCAGTAGCGGTTTCTGAGACCTGCAAAAGACAAATGCGTCCAATATAGCCCAGTGAAAACATTAATTTTATATGCTATTAGAGTTATGCAATTTCAACAAGTTACAGGAATACATCTTTAAACATAAAAACATGTCAAGTGGTATTTTGAATTTTTTTTGAACACAAGCGGCATCTCACAGGACAATATTGGGTTTATCCTGTTGCATACGAGAACCTTAAAAGAGAAAGAGCGGGAAAACCCATGATATACTGTGCCGAACATAACCAGAAAGGAGAACATCCATGCACAATACACCCAATAACGCTCTGCTTCGTCTGCCGCAGGTACTCGCGCTCATTCCCGTCAGCCGCAGCGCATGGTGGGCGGGCTGCAAAAGCGGCCGCTATCCGAAACCCGTCAAACTCGGCCCGCGTACAACGGCGTGGAGGGCATCGGATATTGCCGCGCTTCTGGAAAAGCTCACAGCCGAAACGGAGGAAAAATGAACCTCGTTTCTTCCCCGGCTCTTCGTCCGTCACACCCGCACGGGTGCCGGAAGCGGTCATTCGGTCAAGGCCATGCCCTGTCGGGCCGCTTCGCGGGCCTTGACCGGATGCCCTTGCTTTCCGGCTATGGATGCTTGCGGGCGACGGACGAGGAAGCCTCCGGCGGGGGCTCGGTCAAAGGAAGTCCGCAGTTCAAAAACACAAAGGCAACAACACAAAAAAGCGTTTTTCGCCTCCCGCGGTTTTCCCGCATACCGACATGCGGCGGGCATGATGTACACAAATCTGCCCCGGCTTGCGCTCCACAGAATCTTCCCGATACATACGGCGTTGCCTCACACTCGGCGTTCAGATGCCCGCACCGTCATGCGCGTTATGCCGACCTTGCCTTGCGTCGGATACTGACTACACGGCTTGCGCATAGAGTTCGGGCATTCGCCGCATACCGCTTCCTCATGTGCCGGATGTTTATCTGGAGCCGTCAGTATACCCACCAGCGACACGTCGGATACAACTCCGCTCCACAGCCGATACGCACCCGCCACATTTCCGATGCTCGCATCATGCATCCCCGTTTTTGCGCGGATGCCTGTTCATTCGTCCGGCGTTATCCTGCTGGGCCAGCCTACGTTTCGTCTATACGCTGCGCGTATAGCCTCACGGCTGGCAAGGGGCGCTGCCCCTTTGAACCCCGCAAAGCCCAAAGGCAGGGAAAGCGGTGAAACGCGTCAAACCCGTTCGCACTGCCTCTGTCGTCGTGCGTGTGTTCCCGGAGGAGCGCGACATCCTCCGCCTCAACGCGGGGCTGCACGGCATGAGCATGTCGGAGTACATCCGCCAGACCTGCCTTGGCATCCGTCTGCGGAAAACGCCGGAAGAGAAACGGCGGTTGCGGGAACTGGCACGCATCGGCGCGAACATCAATCAACTTGCGAGATGGGCCAACACCTATAAACGCGCGGCGGAAGCCGTGGAGGTATTGGTGGCGCTGGCGGGCATCGAACAGCGCATTATCGAGTTCGCATCATGCGCCTCAACGGAAGATGAACCGGAGGCGGAACCATGCTGATGAAGGTCTTTCCGCACGGCACCGGAGAAGGCGACAAGCCCAGCCGCTATCTTGTACGCCCGGATTATCCGGGGAGAGACACAGCCCCGCCCCAGGTGCTGCGCGGCGATCCAGTCATGACCCGCGCGCTTATCGACAGCATAGAGCGGCGATGGAAATTCACTTCCGGCGTTCTGTCATGGCACCCGGATGAGAAGATCAGCGAGGCACAGGAAGAGGAAGTCATGGACGCTTTCGAGCGGGTGGCCTTCGCCGGTCTGGACGCGGATCAGCGCAATATCCTCTGGGTGAGGCATACCCATGCCGGGCATCACGAGCTGCATTTCCTCATTCCGCGCCTGGAGCTTTCCAGCGGCAAGGATTTCAATGCTTGTCCTCCCGGCTGGCAAAAGGACTTTGACGTGTTCCGCGACCTGTTCAACTGGCGCGAAGGCTGGGCGCGGCCTGACGACCCGGCGCGGGCAAGGGATGAGCTTCCGAAAAAAGCCAACCTGTTCAAGGCGCGAATGGCGAGATGGGGCAAGGAAATCAGAGAAAGCGACCGCGACCGGGCCAAAGAGGTTATCCATGCTTTCCTAAAGGAAAAAGTGACGCAGGGACTTGTCCGGAACCGGGAAGATATTCTGAGCGCCCTGAAGGAACAGGGGCTGAGCATCAACCGCGAAGGCAGGGACTACATCAGCGTCATTGCCCCGAACAGCGGCATGAAGATGCGCTTCCGGGGAGGTTTTTACGCCAGAGGCTGGACACCCAAAGTCGCTCAGGAAGAAGAATCCGAAGAAAAGAAAAAGGAAACAGCACGGCGCATGGTCGCCCGCCTGCAACCGGCTTTTGAGCGCGTCATTGAAAAACGCGCCGCCTGCAACATCAAACGCTATCCGGCAAAATGGAAACAGCTCCCTGACGAGGAAGCCCTTCTTTTGCCCCAGCTTCAGGAGGAGCCCCTTCATGACCGAAACCGAACGGATGCTGATGCAAAGCCTGAAACGGATGGAGGAGAACTGCAACGCCCGACTGACGGCCTTCGGCACGAGGATCGACGTACTGGAGGACAGGCAGATGCTGATTCAGACGGAACTGCGCACCTTGAAGCGATTGTTCACCGATGTCAGCGAAGTGTACAGCAGCTTGCAGACCTTGCTGGCGACCTTGAAAAACGGCGCATAGAAGGCGAACGGCAGAACCGACCGCGTATGCGGATGCGATAGGGAGCGACGCGCATGGGAAAGTTCAAACGCATTCCGGTGAAAGACATCAATGCCATGCGGAAAATCCTTGACGACCTGCCGGACAAAAATCTCGGCAAGACACGGGAGGAAGCCGCCGAACTGCTCAACGCCAATATCCTGAAAGCGTTTGAAAAGGGATACACGGTGAAGGAGCTGGCGGACATCTTGGCCCAGGGCAACGTGGTCATTCCCGCGCCCGTCATCAGGGCAAAGGTGCTTCCCGCGAAGGCGGCTTCGCGAAAACGTGAGCCGAAGCCCCGGCCCGAAACCGCGAAACCCGTCGCGGCTCCTCCCGTCACGTCCCACGCACAGGAAGAAATCCCGGACTTCTACACGCCGGACAAACCCGATTCGGAGCTTTGATCATGAACATTCAGAACAGCGTATTCTATGTCGGCGGCAGCAAGGGCGGCGTCGGCAAGAGCCTCTTTTCCTTCGCCCTTGTGGACTATCTTCTCAACAGAAACGCAAACGTCCTGCTTGTGGATACCGATACCGACAACCCTGATGTCTTCAAGGCGCACAAGGAGCTTGCCCTGCCGAATCTGCTCTGCCGTCTGAACTGTCTGGACGACGCCGACGGCTGGGCGGATTTGCTGGACACTGTACAGAACTACCCGGATCATGCCGTGGTCATCAATGCCGCCGCCCGTACCAAGACCAGCACGGCCAGTCACGGCGACATCATGAAGCAAGCTCTGCGAGAGATGCGGCGGGAACTGGTTGTCTTCTGGATAATCAATCGTCACCGCGATTCCATCGAGCTTCTGCACTCCTTTCAGGAAGTATTCACGGACGTGCCCATCCACGTTTGCCGGAATCTGTATTTCGGTGAAGCGCGGCGTTTTGATATGTATAACAGTTCCAAGGCACGGGAAGCGGTGGAGAAGAACGGCAGGACGCTGGACTTTCCGGCGGTCGGCAACCGCGTGGCCGACTGGCTGTATTCCAGACGCATGTCCATCCGCGCCGCCCAGACTGAAATGCCCATCGGCACACGGGTGGAATTGCAGCGCTGGCGGAGAGTGTGCGCGAACATGTTTGATTCCGTCATGGGGGAAGCGTCATGAGCATGGATACTGTGATTGATCTCGGCAAGGCGTGCGGCAGGGAATTGTCCGAAGCGGAAGCGGCGCGTTTGCGGGAAATCGGCAACAGGCTGAATCTCCGGGAGGATGACGCGCTCTGGCCGCTGCTGGCCGCGATGGAATATCAACGCATCTACTATGAAGCGTTGCCGGAAAAAATCGCCGGAGCGTCCAGAGCCATCGTGGACAGCATGGCCGCTGCCGCCGAAAAGGAAACTGCCGCCGCCCAAGCCCGGCTTACCAACAGTGTGGTGAAGGAATCGCGGAATCTTGCCTCGAAAATTCGATACGACAGGCTGGTGCCGATGGGACTGCTTGCTCTGATTTGCCTGCTGGCCTACGGGAGTCTGATGCTCTGGGCGGGCTTCCGTATCAACACCGGACGGGATGTTCCTCTGGCGGCAATTCTGCACATGCCCTCAGGCTGGCTCATCAGCGGGCTGTGTCTCGCGGCAGGGTTATTTTGCGGCGTTTTGAGCGCAAAGAGCTTCGTCGAAGAAAAAAAGGGGATATGGAAACAAGGAATCTCGGCACTATTACTTATTTTTACAGGATGCAGCATGTTTGTTTATTTAATAACATATTGAAATAGTATATCTATACCTATATATTCTAAGGCTCCTTTATTTTTACTGCTAGTCATGTTCATAATTCCATATAACACTACGAACATGTTGTTTTTCACCAACCAATTTTTCTTAATGCCTGAACAGTATTCTCTCTGAGCCTTAACTTACATTCTTCATTTGGTTGATGAATAAAATCCATAAGGAAGAAAAGCCAATCAAAATTCTGTTGATTTTTTGAAATCCCAAATTCTAGAGCTAAAGATTTTACAAATAGACCATATTGTAAATTAACAGCATTAAAATTTTTATATCCAAGAAGTTCAGATAATTGTCTTGCTGTCGCGGTATGTTCTGTGCATTGAAAATGTGTTTTTAAAATCTTCACTTTCGTACTGTGCATTACCTGAGCATTACGAAAAAGTTCCACAAAATCATCTACAGAAATGTCGCAAAAATTGTTTTCCATCGTAATATCCTATACTACTATTGATTATCTACCCATAATTCACATTGTTTCATCACAGTTTGGATAGCATCCTCCATACCCTCAGGAGGATATTTGTAACGTCTGAGAAGACGCTTCACAAGTATCCTCATACCGGCGCGTGCGCTTTGTTTCTTCTGCCAGTCGATAGTACGATTTTTCCTCAATAGTTCAGTCAATTCTTTGGTAAGTGACTTCAACTCTTCATGCTGATAAAAATCTTTGATAGCCTGAGGCTTTGTCAAGGCATCATAAAAGGCCAGTTCTTCTGTCGTAAGGCCAAGAGATTCACCTTCTTCATTTCCAGCGGTAATATCACCAGCAAGCTTCAAGAGTTCCTGAATTACTTCTTCATTGGTAAGCATACCGTTGAGATACTGATTCATAGCGCGCTGAATGATTTCAGAAAATTTTTCCGATCTGACAATATTTGTTCTTCGGTATACCGAAACCTGCTCAGCGATAAGCTTTTTCAGTATTTCTATAGCCAGATTCTTTTCTTTCATACCGGCTATTTCTTCAAGAAACTTTGGATCAAAAAGTGAAAATCCTTTTTGAACATCCGAAAAAAGATTGATGACTCCATCACTTTTAATACTCTGTTTCAGCAACTCATTAATACGGGCATTTATTTTATCAAGGGATAACTTCTGCTCTGTTCCTCCGCTGGCAAGACGCACCAGCACAGTGCGCACGGCTTCAAAGAAAGCGGCTTCAAGGCGGGTAAGCTCATCTACCAAACTCGCACATAAAGAGAGAGCTTGCCGCAGCAGCAAGGCCTCTTTGATGAATTTTTCCTTGGTATCTTTGTCATCAACCCCGGCTTGATGCTCAGCAGTGCTTTTTGCAAGCAGGAAGTTGGCCGCGCCGCTGATGCTTTTCGCCCGATCCAGATCATTGCCGTGCAGGAATGCCCCATAGTCAAAACCATGCAGAAAGTCACGGCAAATGGACAGCTTTTCCTGAAATTTGGGCAGAGCCGCTTTGCTGATGTCCGTATCGCCGTAGTTTTTCTGGTCTCGTCCGGTATAGTCGTGCATAGCCTGTTTGAGTGCCGATGCGATACCCACATAATCCACCACCAACCCGCCTTCCTTGTCGCCGAACACACGGTTTACACGGGCAATAGCCTGCATCAGGTTATGTCCGGACATGGGCTTGTAGACGTACATGGTGGCAAGAGATGGCACGTCAAACCCCGTGAGCCACATATCAACGACAATGGCAATTTTCAGGGACGAGGCATTATCTTTGAAGAGACGCGCCATATGCTCTTTGTGGGCCTGATTTCCAATGACTTTTCTCCATTCTTCCGGGTCATTGTTCCCCTGCGTCATGACGATTGCCACCTTATCCGTCCAGTCAGGACGCCGTTCCAGTATCTTGTGGTAAATCTTCATGGCAATGGAGCGTGTATAGGCCACTATCATGGCTTTGCCTGTCAGCAAAAACGCTCGGTTTCCTTCATAATGTTCAAGAATATCATCAACTAATGAGTTCAGTGTTTGATCCGCTCCGAGAATGGCCTCCATCTTGCCAAGTTCTTTCTTGCTTTTTTCGATGGCGTAAGGCTCGGCGTTTTGCGCCATCAAATCATACTCGGCGTCAATGAGTTTGAGAATCTCAGCATCAAGATTCAAATGGACAACACGACTTTCATAGTATACCGGGCGGGTTGCTCCATCCTCGACCGCCTGAGTCATATCGTATATATCAATGTAATTGCCGAACACTTCTCGTGTGCTGCGATCTCTGGAGGATATTGGCGTACCGGTAAAGCCAATAAACGTGGCATGTGGCAGATTATCACGAATGATTTTGGCTGAGCCTGTTATTGTTCTTGTTTCCACCTCGCCATCTTCCCGTGTGCGGGTTTGTATTCTGGGCACCAATCCATAATGTCCGCGATGTGCCTCATCCGCCATAACGACGATATTTTTTCGCAGAGATAAAGCCTCGGAACTTTCCTCAAACTTTTGCATGGTGGTAAAAATGATACCGTTGGCCTGTCGATTGGCCAAAAGCTCATGCAAATGCTTTCGGCTTTCTGCCTGCTGCGGAATTTGCCGCAAAAAATCGCGGCAGCGGGAAAATTGTCCATACAGCTGGTCGTCAAGGTCGTTTCTGTCTGTCAGCACAACGATGGTCGGGCTTTCCATCACCTCTTGCAAGGCATGAGCATAGAAAACCATCGAGAGGGATTTCCCGCTTCCCTGAGTATGCCAAAAGACACCGCCTTTCCCATTGCCAACACTAGCAGTCAGTGTTGAGGACACAGCCTTTTTCACAGCAAAATATTGGTGATAGGCCGCAAGGATTTTGAAAGTATTTTGCCCATCGACATTGAAGCAGATAAAATTTTTCAGAATATCGAGAAAACGTTCCTTCTCGAACATCCCCTCAAAAAAGGTATCAAAATCCGCATACTGCGTATTTTCATAGCTTCCATCCTTTGTTTTCCACTCCATGAAGCGATCCTCACCGGAGGTAATAGTGCCTGCCTTTGAGGTCGTCATATCGCTCATGACACAGATGGCATTATACGCAAACAAGGTAGGGATCTCATGGAAATAATTACGCAGTTGCCGGTACGCTGCGGAAGCATCCGTCTCTTCACGAGAAGGAGACTTCAGTTCTATAACAACCAGAGGAAGCCCATTGATAAAGAGGATAATATCTGGCCGTTTTTCTGAATGCTCAATAAATGTCCACTGATTGGCAACAACAAAATTATTCTTTGATGGATCATTGTAATCCAGCAGATGGACAATGGAAGAACGTTCCGTACCGTTTTCAAAAAATTTTACAGGAATGCCGTTTTGCAGATAATCCATGAAAACCATGTTTTTTTGAAGCAGCGAACCACTTTCCAGATTTTCCAGTTTGGAAAGGGCTTCGGCAATAGCCTGACGGGGCAAATGCGCATTGAGGCGCGGCAGGGCATCCCGCAACACTGCTTCATGGAAAGGTTTATGGTAATCCCTTTCAAAATCAGGACCATAGATATAGTTATAGCCAAGCGAGGCTCTGAAAATCTCCAGTACGGCATTTTCATAATTACTTTCTGAATATTTTTCCGACATGGCGTTTTCTCCGCGTTATCGCTCATTGCAGGTATGGCAGGAAACCGTCAGAATGGCAATATCCGCCGATAAATGATAATTTAGCGGCCTAAATGTCGAGTTCGGAGACATCCAGCTCGCCGGACATGAGTTTAGGAAGAAGGCTGTCCCGTAAAGATGATAGACGCATATTTTCGCGATGAGTGCTTTCCATTTGCCCCAAGATTGGTATGGCAAGCTTATTGAATGTTCTAATCTCTTCCTCAGTGGGAATGTGGATAACATAAGCCATAATCTGTTGTTTATCGCCGCGCGGCATTTTAGTTCCTTTTGAACCCGCTACCATAAAGTCAAAAAAAGAATCCACATATAGAGTGCTATATAGATAGGCTGACAACTGTGACACTTTAGGAGTAAAGCAGAGAACATCCGCAGAACAGCCGCAATCAGAATGGCAGTAGACAATCTTCTTAAAGTAGGGGCGGATATTAGAAATTAAAACATCGCCAATCTGACATTTTGTCGCCTGTGCTGTTGTTGGCAAACTTGCAGCATCTACTGCACCAGCTTTTCCAGGTAGCATATTTTCTGTTGAGTAATAAGTGCTAAGCGAAAGTTCTGCTACGGCAACTTTTGTTTTAGAGTAGTCACAGAGATCGGCCAGTCTCCCCTGATTACCAGTGCCTTTTGAATAGCAAAACTGCTGCTGATAAAGCGTTTGAAGTATTTCAGCTAAATTATCATTTACCTTTCCCTCTTCCCTCGAATCGCATTCTCCCGCAAAGTCTCGCCATGGCATTCTAACAGAACGGGAGGAAATGATCTAATGCTGCAAATTATTTCAGAAATTCAGCAAAAAATGTTGCCCTGGTTGACCAATGAACAAATGCTGCACCTTCGGGAAGTCCTCATCGTCAGCTTGGGAGCAATAATGCAGGGAGAGGCAAATTCGTTCACCCAGCCGCAGGAGACTGACTGTGTTGAAGCGTTCCTGACGGCCAAACGTATTGAGGGATGTTCGGAAAAAACACTGCGATATTACCAGGCTACCATAGCGGCCATGTTGGAAAAAGTGGGGAAATCGCCGCAACAAATCGTCACGGACGACCTGCGAGCCTATCTGACGGAATATCAGGCATCCCGAAAATCAAGCAGAGTAACTATTGACAATATCCGTCGAATCCTGTCCAGTTTCTTTGCATGGCTGGAAGATGAAGACCGGATTATCAAAAGTCCCGTGCGCCGGATTCACAAGGTTAAGGCAGCCCAAACCATCAAGGACACCTATACGGACGAAGCCCTCGAACGCCTGCGCGATAACTGTACGACGACACGGGATTTGGCTATTATCGACATGCTGGCGTCAACCGGTATGCGTGTGGGCGAAATGGTTACGCTCAATCGGAGTGACGTTAATTTTGAAGAAAGGGAATGTGTCGTCTTTGGCAAGGGAAGCAAGGAACGTATAGTGTATTTTGACGCACGCACTAAAATACATTTGCAAAAGTATCTTGAAGAACGAAACGATACCAATGAGGCATTATTTGTTTCTCTGAAAAGCCCTTATGAGCGTCTTCAAATCGGCGGTCTTGAGACTATGCTCCGACATATGGGCAGACGTTTGCATCTCGCCAGAGTCCATCCCCATAAATTTCGTCGAACACTGGCAACGACAGCCATAGACAAGGGAATGCCCGTTGAACAGGTGCAACAGCTTTTAGGGCATCAGAAAATTGATACGACCATGCACTATGCAATGGTGAAACAACACAATGTGAAGCTGGCGCACAGAAAATTTATAGGATGAATCATGCCGATTTTATCTCTTTTTTATGGTATTATTGTACGCATGTACATGGAAGTGGGCGGAAAGCATAATATGCCGCATATTCATGCGGAATATGCCGGTAAAAAGATTGTCATGTCGCTTGACGGTGAGATTCTCCAAGGAGATTTTCCTTCCAAGCAGCTTCAGCTTCTCAAAGCATGGATGATCATTCATCATGAAGATTTGCAGGCAAACTGGGAACTGCTCTCCAGTGGTGAACCGATTTTTAGAATCGATCCTCTGAAGTAGGAGGCATCTATGAACGAACCTAAGATTATATCTATCTCTCCTATGTCAAATTACAGGCTCTTGCTGCATTTCTCGACAGGAGAAAGAAAGATTTTTGATGTCACACCGTATATAAAGGGAAGCTGGTTTGGACAGCTCAAGGACACATCGTATTTTACAAAGGTGCAAATCATTTCCCACGGTGAAGGCATAGCGTGGCCTGATGGACAGGATATTGCGCCGCATGAATTATATGATTTAAGTATTGGCGTTAGATAACAATGCCGAGAGGGATAAAAATGAACCTTTTTGAAGAACAGAGGTTAGTAGACGTATGTTCTTATCTTAGAAGCGGTAAGACTATTACTGCTTCTGAAATTTCTACACATGGAGAATATCCTGTTTTTGGCGGAAATGGTTGTCGCGGCTATACGGCACACTACAACTTTTCAGGTGAATGTGCCATTATTGGCAGACAAGGAGCTTTTTGCGGCAATGTAAGGTATTTTTCCGGGAATGCTTATATGACAGAACATGCCATTATTGCATGTGCAAATAATAAAAATAATACAAGGTATTTATCATACCTGCTTTCAACAATGAACTTAGGTCGCCTATCTGGACAGTCCGCACAGCCTGGCCTCTCGGTAAAATATCTTTCAAATGTTAAAGTCCTTATTCCTATCCTTACTATACAAAAAAAAATTGTCTCTATCCTCAGTTTACTAGATGACAAAATTGAAGTGAACAATAAGCTAAATGATAATTTGAATATCAGTAAATTATGACCTCTCAACAGAGGTTACAGTGTTTTAATAAAATCCTCCAAAAGCCTTGAAAATAAAGGATTTATCGCAATGTGTTCGCCTTATCTCTTTATACGATTACACACAAGTTTATTCTTTCCCTCTTTGCTCATAAGGGCAAATACAAGGGCAAGAAAATCTCACAACAAGATATAACAGAGTGTGGCAATCGGAGAACTGTGATGTATGTGCGAATATATTATAACGGAGGATTTTTCAATGGACAAGTACATTTACGATGATAAAAATGGTATGTGGTATGAACTGCAAGGAGATTATTATATTCCTTGTTTTATCTTACCAGCCGAAAAAGAACAACCTATCGGTTTGTGGGGACAGCGGCACTTGCGGTATCTGAAAGAATACCACAGAAATACATACACAACGCTATTGACAAGCGGCAGGCTGAACACTTACCTTGCCGACATTGACAGGCAGGCACAAGAACGCTTTGAAATACTCACAGAGCAGATGAAACAGGCACAGGGTATCACGGAGCAGTTAAAGGTTGAAAACACCTTAGAGTGGGTTGGTCGAATGAATAACATACGGGCGTGTGCTATGGAGGTTGTGAATGAGGAAAACATCTACAATTAAAGCATTGTAACGAATTTGACTGTAAAATCGTGGCGAGTAGGGATAACTTACCCGCCCTATTTTATGCTCTATGAGCCGCTTAAACAAGGCTTTTGACACCGAAAAGCGTTATATTACTTAACATTTGTTATAGACGGCGGGTAGGGTATACTCCGTTTGCTCAGTTAATGGCATTTTAATGCCAGATTTTGTACCTCTTACAACAAACCCGTTGAGAAAAAAATATGAATGATTATATTATAATAATTGAAGGAGGTGCGGTATGGATATTCAGATTATTGAGCACATAAAAGAAACATTAAGCGTAGTTATTCAGTGCAATAAAATTGATGATGAAGTAATGAGATTAAAATCGCATATCGAATCATTTGACAATAAATTGTATGCCCAAAAAGACGGTAGGGACATTTATTCAGTGGTTAGTTTTTATCGGAATTATATGTGTTCTTTATTTCATTTGTATTGCAATATACCAGAGGTATAGCAATAAGCAAGGAGAAATTTATACGCAAGCTTTGATAAAATATCAACAACAAAGGAGAAATGTAAATGGGAAATAGAAAAGAGTTAGTATCATCATTGCAAGGCTTTCAAATGCGCGGTCGCTGCCGGATGTAAAATACATGGCGTCGCCTCCTTTCTGTTTTTTGGCATAAGAAAAGCCGCAGACTTTTTCAAAATCTGCGGCTTGGCCTATGAGAAAAGGACACCACTTGCACGATGCCCTTTCTCGTCAACTATTTAATTTTTTGTGTTCCCACACTCCATATCAATGACTACCGAAACGGTGATATAGTCCTCAATACGCTTATTACGGAATTTATCACCCTCTGCGTCAAACACCACATGACGGGAAAAGTGCCTAAATCTAAGGATTTCTACAAGGTTTCTCTTTGTAGCAACACTATTGTCTCCACATGGCTTGAGAGGACAGAATGAATGTCATTTGAGTACGTCCGTTCTCGGAAACATATCCACTTCGCTTTTGGCACTATCGGTATACGGGAACATATCCAATCTCTCTCTGGAATGTATACCATACTTTTAAAAGGCAGAATAGCATTTTAACTTATGCTACCCTACCTATAACTAAACATTTACAGTTGCATGTGGCCTATTGTTTTTAGCCGTTAAATATTTTATAACTATTAAATAGCGATACAAATTGTTCGAAACTAATATTGTTTATATCATATATTCTCGCATGTTTTAAAGCTTTATTAAATTGATTTTTTGTAAACAGTTTTTCATACTCTTTGTTAACCCATTTCATTACAAAAGTTTCATATTTTTTTCTCTCTTTAAATGCCATTTTTGCTGGCTTTCTTTTTAATACAATTAATGCGCTATCCACTTTAGGTTTTGGATGGAAATAATACCTAGGAATTTTTGCTAATATAGAAATATCTACCTCTGCCATTAACAGCAATGCTAGTGATCTGTTTGTATCTAATAACCTTTTAGCAAAACCATATTCCACTATTAAATAACTTATTGTGGCTGAACTTTCAAAAACAATTTTTCGAATTATATTTGTGCTTATGTTGTAAGGTATGCTGCCAAATATTTTATATGGATTGTGGCTAGGAAATGTAAATTTCAGTATATCATCATTTACTATTTGATAGTTAGGATAATTTAAGAGCTTATTACGAGTTACCTCACATAATTTAGAATCAATTTCTATCGCCGTAACAAAATTACATCTCTTTACCAATTCAGCAGTAAAATGACCTTTCCCTGCACCTATTTCAAAGATGTTATCTTTTTCATCTAAACTTATGCAATTCATTATTTTTTCTATGTGATATTTTGAAGTAATAAAATTTTGACTATCTTTTATATTTACTTTGTTCATTATAACCTCTCCTTAACAATAGCAAGCACTGCACCAGCTGCTGCGATAATTAAATCAGCACCAATCATTATCTTCTTCCTATCATGACGATCCACTAGCACACCAATTGCAGGTCCAAAGACCGCATAGGGTAAAAAACCTACTAGTGAAGCCATAGACAAGACCATCGCAGATCCAGTTTTTTCTGTAAGGTAAAAAATAATCGCCATTTGCAGGATGGCACTAGTGATTAATGATACTGCTTGCCCTGCCCATATTGTATAAAACTTAAGTTTCCAATTGTTGTATTTTTCCATTTATATTATCTCCTGCATATTATTTTGCTTGAATTTCTATTTTGAATAGCATTCTAGGCAATAAAAAATGCAGGCCTAAATCCACAATGTGGCTTTTGGTCTGCATACATACAATTTGGAAACATTCATATTAAAGACATAGTTAAATAAAGGTATAGTTTAATAACCTATATCCTCACCGTAACTAATGAATGCTCAATATCGTATAAATAAGCACAACAAAAAAGCCTATCATCGGGGATAGATTCTGCTTTTTTTATTGCCAGCTTATCTTAAACGCATTGAGGCTGTCATAGTTTCGGTTCCTCCTAAATTCTTATTTGGATCATCATATATTTTAACACAATAAGTCATTTTAAGCAACTTTTAAATTAAAAAATCCATTAAAAACCGCCAAATGGTGTTAGCCCTTAATTGGCGGTTAATATTCTATATCTCTTCGTCAATCTCAATCCCAGACTTGAATTCAACGGTGAGCTTAGCTTCATATATCGTTACTTTTTCAATAAGCCGCCTTACCAACTGCTCATCATATTCCTCCAGTTCACGTGACTGTTTATTCAAGAAATCAGTCATTTCAGCGATTCGTTGCCTTTTCCCTTCTCGATCTGCATTCTCTACAAGTGCATTTTGCTTTAACTCCCGAAGTCGATAAATTTCATCAGCCACATCTTCATAGTCATTTTTTGATTTTGCTTGTATAAGGAGCTGTTGTTGTAACTCTTCCAATCTTCTATCAATATCATCGGTGGTATTATCATTTTCTTCATTGAGGACGGTAGCTATGTTTTTCTGTAACGTTGAGAGGAAGGGCTCTTTGTTAGTCAAAAGTTCGTTAATAGCCTTAACCACTGCTGCCTGTAATGTTTCCTCATTTATGGTAGGTGCCGTACATTCAGAGCCTTTTTCCTCTAAACGACTAACACATCTCCAAACAATAGACTTGTAAGATAAGCTTTCCATCTACACGCTGGCTCGCAAGGAAACCAACCTGCCCTGTGGTTGCAAAAAGCTCGTTTAAACGTTTGAAAGAACGTCCCTGTCTATCGGCAATCCAATAATATCCGAAATCACCGAAGGCAATAGTTTTAGCTCCAGCTTCAATAATAGGAGCATAAGCAGAAGTGTAAACCGGACGATTCAGCAACGTATCTGGAGTACCTGCTGTTAAAGAAGGCTGCCACAGATATTGACCTTGACCGTCTTTCAGTTTACGGATTGCTTTTACTGTTGGCATATACAGACGTGTTTGATGCAATGGATAACCTCATCACTTACCGGATAGATTCAGTTCGTAAGCAAGCACCATTAAAATTATTAATCCAGATTTAGCGGCTTAGACCTGAATGTTGGAGACATCAATCTCGCCGGACATGAGCTTTGGCAAAAGCGCGTCACGCACCTCGGCAAGTTTGTTATTCTCGTCCTCGTTTACCCAAATTTGCTCAAATAGTGGAGTGACGGTTTCCGTAAAAAAGTCCATTGTGGCCTTGTCAGGAATAATGATCTCAGTTTTACGGAAATCAGGAACTGTTAATTGTTGCTGGGTTGTACCAGTTCCGGTTATATGAAGTTGGCTCAAGTACAAATATAGATATTTTGCGCTAAGCACACTAGTGTCGGGAATCAGCGTTACCAAACGAACAATCGGAACATAGGGGATATGTCTCAAACATACATAACCAATTGTACCTCTCGCAGACACCGTAACACTTTCAGATTTTATCTTCGGCTCGTTGGTGTATCCGTACAAGCCGTAGTTATTTATCCCATTTGAGTAAATGGGATATGGATACAAAGGTGTTTTGACCTGAGAGGTTTCCTTCGGTTTGTCGCCGCCAGCACCCATTTCAGTAACGTCGCCAAGCGTGCTGACAGTCCAATTAGACGGCATTGTCTCGTCAAACGGTACGAAGTCAACAAACCATGCTTTGAAAATTATCGCTATCTGCTGCTGTAAATTATCATTTAGCTTGTTGTTCAGTTCGATTTTGCGATCAAAGACATTTAAGAATTCCCCTATTATTTTTTGAGCTTGATATGAAAGATCTGGAACTTGATAATTCATAATAGCTTTTTTATCACCGCGAGGCATTTTTGTGCCCTTTGATGTATGTGTAGCATACGAAAAGAAACTATCACTAGAAAGTATATAATATAAAAAAATCGGATTGCAATTTTGTTTTGCACGCATTACAAGTATATCATTTGAACAACCGCCACAAAATTTTGCTCTCCATATTTTCTTAAAATATGGTCTGATGTTGGAAATAAGGATATCATTTTCTGCAAAATTAGATACTTTCAATGTACTTGGTAATATCTCTGCGTCACATATCCCACCACGATTTTGAAGCATATTTTCTGTAGAAATATAATTTTGCCGAGATAATATACTTACTAAAATCTTGTCACTTGCATATTCGCATAGTTCAGATAGTTTACGATATTTCATACCCAATCGCCTCCAGCTGTTTCTTAATCTGTGCCTCCAGCTCATGGGACTTCTGGAACAGTTCCGAGAGTTCCTTTGTCAGACGCCCCATCTTCTCTTCAAAGGGTTCGCCATCGTCCTTTTGCTCTTCAATACCCACGTAACGTCCGGGGGTGAGGATATAATCCTGCTTGGCAATATCAGCCGTTGCCGCAATAGCGCAAAAGCCTTTCACCTCTTCAAGGGAACCTTCGGTAAAAGCGACATAGGTTTTCGTCAGCTTCGCTATGTCCTCTCCGGTTAGTTCTCGTAACTTTCGCGTCACCATTGTGCCCATATTCCGGGCATCCATAAATAGCGTTTTTCCTTTCTGTTTCTTGTCTCTAGCCAGAAACCAGAGGGAGACGGGGATTTGGGTGGTATAGAAAAGCTGCGGCGGCATGGCAATGATGCAATCCACCAAATCATCTTCAATAATCTTTTTGCGGATTTCTCCCTCTCCGCTGGATTGCGAGGAAAGCGAGCCGTTGGCCAGCACAAGCCCGATCCTCCCCCGTGGGGCCAGATGAAAAATCATGTGTTGCATCCAGGCAAAGTTGGCATTTCCCGCCGGAGGAAGGCCGTATTTCCAGCGCACATCATCTTTCAGCTTGTCCGCGCCCCAGTCTGAGAGGTTAAAGGGCGGATTAGCCATGATGAAGTCCGCCTTGAGCTGGGGGTGCCTGTCGTCAAAAAACGTATCGGCATGAAATTTTCCAAGATTGGCTTCAATCCCCCTAATGGCAAGGTTCATGTGCGCCATCTTCCATGTGGTGGGATTGGAATCCTGCCCGAAAATGGAAATGGTGTTGATTGTGCCGCCGTGATTTTCGACAAATTTTGCCGACTGGACGAACATGCCGCCGGAACCGCAGCATGGGTCATACACTCTGCCGTTGTAAGGCTGTAAAATTTCCACAAGGGTACGAACTACACAGGAAGGCGTGTAAAATTCTCCAGCCAGCTTGCCTTCCTGCTCAGCAAAACGGGAAAGGCAATATTCATAGGTTCGCCCCAGAATATCTTTCTCATTGCCGTGTTCAATCATCTTGATATTGGTGAAGAGATCCACCACATCCCCAAGGCGACGCTTGTCCAGCTCCGGGCGGGCAAAATTTTTGGGCAATATATCCTTGAGGCGCGAATTTTCCTTTTCAATCTCGCGCATAGCCTCATCAATAACTACACCGATTTCCGGCGTATGCGCCGCTTGCGCTATGCGAGACCAGCGGGAAGAAGGAGGCACGAAGAAAATATTTTCGTAGGTATATTCATCCCGATCTTCCTCGTCCCCCTCTCCAGCAGCGAGAAGCTCCTGATATTTGGCTTCAAAGCTATCGGATATGTACTTGAGAAAAATAAGCCCAAGCACGACGGATTTGTATTCAGAAGCATCCAGATTGCCACGCAAAACGCAGGCGGCATCCCATATCTGTTTTTCAAAACCAATATTGCTTGTACTCTGCTTCCCCATTTTCTTCTCCATGAAAAATTTCTGAAATATAAGGTTAGCAGGCAAAAGGTTACCCGGCAAGCAGCTTACCAGCCTATTCGTTCCTTGGACATACTGATCAATCCCGGTACAGCGCCGCCCCTCATTTCTGTCTGGTACTGACTAGGAGCAGCTTTTCTCATCCAGTATTTTACAGGGTAAATTTCAGGGTATCAAAAATATTTTTAAAGTTTTTATTCTATTATTTCATGTAATTATGACATAAAACAAGTGTCAATTACAAATTGAAGTCGCGCTTTGCCAGCTTCCAAAACGTGCCTGAACTGCTCTCCATGTATCGCTCATTCGCGGACGTGGTGACGAAAAACGATTTAGACGAACAGGCGCAAAAGGCAGGCATGCGCCCGCTCACTCCGCCCGTGGACGGCGGTAAGCCTTCCAATCATGTGGTGGAGCGGTCTTCTAGTCAGGCAGCCTACATGGAACAGATCATCAAACGCATGGAGCATCTGCCCAAAGACCCGCGCCTTGATAACCCGCTGAAAATCACCAATGATGCCCGTAAGGCTGGTCTTGACTACCGCCTTATCAACCCCGAATCCGGCGACTATGACGGTTCCAAAAGCAATGGGGCGGTGGAGCGCATCTTCCAGATTTGGCAAAACACGGCGGCTGACCGAGGTACGCAGCTCGTGTTCTGTGATTTGTCCACACCCAAGGGCGGTGCTGGAGCAGCAGCGCCTGTTCCTTCCCCTCGGCTGGAATTTGAAGAAGATTTTGCCGTACAGTCTGACGCAGAGCCAGGCACGGATGAACAGACCGGCGAGGATGCTGTGGAAACAGGTGACAGCGAAGGTGCTGACGATTCTGTCGCTGCGGATATGGATGCCTGCGTGGCGGCTGGTTCCCGTTTCTCTGTATATGATGATATACGCCAAAAGCTCATGGAACGCGGCATTCCCGCCGATGAAATTGCTTTCATTCATGACGCCAATACTGACATACGCAAGGGCAAACTCTTTTCGGATATGCAGGCAGGCCGAGTACGCATCCTGCTTGGTTCCACGGCCAAAATGGGCGCGGGCATGAATGTGCAAAAGCGGCTGGTGGCCGCGCATCATCTGGATGCTCCGTGGAGGCCCAGCGATCTGGAACAGCGCAACGGGCGCATCATCCGCCAGGGGAATATGCTTTACGAACGCAACCCAGATAAATTCGCCGTAGGCGTCTATTATTACGCCACAAAACAAACATATGATGCCCGCATGTGGCAAACCATAGAGTATAAAGCAGCGGCTATTGAGCAATTCCGCACAGGGGATTTGCTTCAGCGCGTCATTGACGATGTGCAGTCCGAAGCCGCCAATGCGGCAGATATGAAGGCTGCGGCCTCTGGCAATCCGCTCATTCTCATGCAGGTGAAGCTGGCCAGCGACTTGCGCAAGCTGGAAGCCCTGCACTCTCAACATCAGCGCTCACAGCACCGGCTGCGGGATCGGTTGAAGTGGCTTGGCGCGGCTGAAGGGCGTTTGGCCAAGGCGCAAGCTGGCTATGCCGCCAACTGCTCACTGCGAGATGGAAATACCCGTACCGTTACGGAGAAAGGGAAAACGCGCATTCGCCTAGAATGGCTGAAAGACGGCAAGCTGCTTACTGAAAAAAATGGTGAGCAAATTCAGAATATTCTACGCGATGGCGTGAAAGACATCACGCGGGAATCACGGGCAAAGCCCGTTTTAGGCAAATACCGAGGTTTTGAGGTATCCATGCGGCGCACAGCACAAGCACCAGGCGGTGACGGCTTCCGCCTGACCCTCAAGGGCATGAATGAGCAGGAATTTCAGCCGGAGAACCTTGTATACGGCTTTGACGAAAAATTCAGCCTGTCCGGCATGTTTCAGCGATTGGACAATTTTCTCGAAAAAGGTCTTGAGCAATCCTTCCAGAACTACCAGACCTCTGCCCGCCAAGAAATGGCCGAAATGAATACTGTTAAAGCCGCTTTGGGGCAAGAATTCCCGCAACAGGGGGAATTGGCCCTGGTGCGGGAAAACTATAGCGCCGTCATGCGAGAGCTGAAGCGTATGCAGGATGAGCCGGGCTATGTGAGTGCGTGGGAACCAAAAATTTTAGCTCCTAATATAGAAAAATCGAACACGTTAAGGATGTTGCCTTCATAACTACCTAAAAGTACCTGGGAAAAATCTTTACTAGAATTAGTTTTACCAATATTTTAGAGTTAATTGTCCTCTTCAATTTCATGACGCTGCGATTGAAGAGCATTTTTTAAGCCTGCAATATGGGGATGTATAGCTTTTTCTAATTTTATAATATGTTCACAAAGCCAGTTTTGCATTTCTTGCCAGTTTTCTTCTGAAAATCCTTGCGTGATAGCTTTTTCGCACTGTATACGGCAGGCTTTTTTCCCTTCAAGGGGTTGCCACTCCAGGGACTGCCCGAAGGCCTGCTCAATTGTATCTTTTCTTTCGAGCATCCATTGAAAGGCAAATGAATTTATAAGCGCGTTGACGCGTGTAAAATAAAATTCTACACGAATTAATTTATTCCCAAAAATTAACGAATAATGCATCCCGCTTATACCTGATCCTGCCGCCAGCCAGTGATCTATGGACGGACTGACGTTCGAGTACAGGGGAAAATTTTTTTCCTGTAGTTTTTGTAATAACTCTGTCCAAAATTTTTTACGTATGGCATGTCGTTTTATATTTTCTCCAGTACTAGTTTGTTCTTCCTTTTCTTTTTCTGAAATATTTATCATATACTCCTCAGCTTCTGGCGGAGGAATGATTTGGCGAATATCTAATAGAATTTCTGTTTCCATCTTGTAAGGGGTGATACAAAAACATTGTATCCGCAGACCAAATCCCATGAGCCATAGTGCCGTGTTGGTCACCTCTTTACGGAATCTTGCTGCCACCAGAATAACACGTTGACTCTGTGCAGCGTTGAGGACTACTTCGTCAAGGCTGTCTCGTTCAAGGAAATCAGCCAGGACTTCGGCAGCATCCCTTTTTTGTTCGCATTGCTGTTTATTGAGAAAGTCTTGATAAATAGAGACTATTTGTGCTTTATTCAAGCTAGAACAATATCCTGTATATTTTATGGCTTGCCATACAACATCTCGTCCAGAATCATCCAATTTATTTTCAATAATGACAAGATTTCCTTTTTTATCAATAGCCAATAAGTCAAGCCGTTCATTAGTATCAGAAAATCCTGAAAATTCTTTTTGAATAATAAGCAATTCATCATCAACATTGTCATCGGTAAGTGCATTGGGATGTTTGGCCAACCATTCCTGTAAATGACATCGTTCACGAAGATTTAATTCACTAAATGATACTTTTTGTACTGGTTGAAGGCAATTTTCATGAAGATCAAGGCGAAACATGGGGTATCCTCACATTATAGATATTGGCAGGCCTATCGATCCCCCCTTCACGGGAGTATATACTCTGAAGTTAGAGCAAAGCCTCCAGCCCCTTCCTATCCAGCATTTCCAGCAGCTTGCAGGAAGGCCCGCCGGGATTTTTTGTACCGGCTTCCCAAGCGCGGACAGTGGCGGCACTGGTGTTGATGATGATGGCCAGTGCCGCCTGGCTGACATTCAGGCGCGAACGCAACGCCTTCACGCTGTCCGCAGTAAACTTGGGCACTTGGTTGGCTCGGTACAGAGTTTCAAATTCACGCATACGCCGCTCGTCAATCAGGCCGCCAGCGTGTAAGCCTTGCACAGTTTCATGCATTTCTTCAATAATACGGCTAGGCTTCGTCATGATGCACCTTAAAAAATTCCCCTTTGGCTATAGCTAACTGTAATTCATCGCTGGAATAGGTAAGAAAAATCTGAGCAACGCCTTGCAAATAGGCCAATTCAGCCTGTGTAATATTTTCTCTCTCATTCTTTTCAAACCCGTACATAAAAATCCAACGGTCTTCACGAATTGTGGCAATGAGTGTTCTGGTACTTCCGCTTTTACCCCGCCCTGGCAAGGCCACCCGCTTTTTATAGACATTGCCGCCCAAGTCAGCATCCACAAGCCCCCGTTCCATTTCGGCAATGGCCTTGAGCAGTGCGGTGTTGCTCAAAAGAGTTTTGCGTAACCAGCAGTTGAATGTACGCGTTTTCAAGATCCGTTTCACAAAGAATCCTTTCTGGTGTAAATATACTACCTAGTCTCATAGCAATCAAGAAATAACCTTGATTACAGCAATCTTACACGCGGCACTTCTTGCCGTATGTAGTGCGCTCCTTCAATTCCTCGCCAGTGTTCCATATATCGCTTATGCTTCGCTAAGGCCACGTCCCCGGCCACGCTGAAGGCATAGGCCGCAGTGCGTTCCGCATAGCGTTGCCAATCACGGCCTTCCTTTTTCTCTCTGATAGTAGGGGCGCATTGGCACAGGGCTTCGGTCACGGCCTGCTGGCTATGGCCTATAGCCCGCAGACGCAAAGCGATCATGGCATCTACACGCGAAAAATCTTCCACGGTGAGATGCTGGCGGATATTTTCATAGTGCGCGTAGTAGGCTGTTACGGTATCAGTGCTATGTGGAAACGTGGGGACAACGCGCGGATGCTGCCGCCTGCGGGCTTCCATCGCTGCATATTCACGCTCAATCTGTCTGGCCAATTCTTGCGCTTTTGAGCATTCGCATTTTTCAGCCTTGAGCAGTTTAACCCTGGGGAAGGAGCCATCTTCGCGCCGGTGTTTGGGCTTGAAGTTGCCGAAGCCTGGCGCTCTGTGCGGGTGGATGCAGCCGGACAGTTTTTTGTCACCGTACAAACGGTTGAGACGCTCGGTAATTCGGTTGCCCACATCTTTATTATGGGGACTTTGCAATTTCGGAATGGTGAGTACACATTGATAATTTTGTGGTGAGCTTTCCAGCACCACCGCAGGCCGGAAACCATCCGCATAGAATTTTTCCAAGCTCTCCCGCGTCATGTCGTCTATGAGAATATGATGCCGACTTTCTGAAAGAGGCGTGTAGTAAATGTTCTCACCACGCTGCTGAAGCCGAAGCATGGCGGGCAGGTGCATGATCAGCTCTTCCAGCGAAAAACCTCTGCTCGCGCCGTCTTTTTTATCCAGAATGAACGTTTTTTTATCGCCGTCCGGCTCCATGCGAATGCAGGTTACACGCACGCGATCCGCATTTATGGCGGTAATATACTGCCGGAACAACGCCTCTTCTATTGTCGAAGCTGGCTTGTTCGGCTGCTGTACCGGTGACTCTGTGCGTAAATTTTCGATGTGCAAGCGATGTCTCCAGCGGTCAGCCTGTGCATGCAGACCGCGTCCTCGCAGCCAGCTCTCAAAGCGCGTTTTACCTTTTGGGGGATGCTGTCTGCGTCCCACTTGCTGCCGTACATGCTGCCGGAGCTGGCCCAGCTCGTCACGCTGGTGCATTTTTAGTCGATGCCGTTCGGCGTTGAGCACGGATAATCCGAGCCTTCCCAGACCACTCAAGATGAGCTTTCGCTCGGCGCTCTGACGGGCTTTGAGGGCGTCAATTTGGCGCTGTTTATTGATTGCGGGTTGTTCCGAAATGTGTTCCGAACAGGCAGTCTGATACGCCTGCCATTCTTCCAAGTTGACCACACTCACAGGTTCCGGCTGTATTTTTTCACAAGGTGGCGCGGCTTCGGCAGGTACAAAATCCCCCAGTTTTTTGCACAATTTTTTCATGCTGAAATTCCGATCCACTGACGATGCCTTGACCGCAATGTCTCCCACAAAAATGATAGCGCCTGAACCTTTCTGCTCAAAACGCAACCCTTTTTCAGTCAATTTTTGATGCAATTCTGTCCATGACATGGCATTTTTGATGATGGCATACCCTCGCTCTTGGGCAATACGCTGTGCGGATTTTTCGCCGCTGGCCTGTTCCACAGCCAAGGCTTCCTGTCGGGGCTGAACGCGCTTTGGCCTCCGGTTGCGAGCCAATTCACCATTTTCCAGCACGGTATAACGGGGATTTTGTTCGCTGGCCCATCCTTGCTTTTGTTCCACCACTGCCACAATTTTGTGTGCTTCTTCGATGTCAAAGCCCTTGTGAGGCTGTGCCACTTTCAATGTCAGCGGGTGCATTCGGTTGACGGCAATATGGACATGATAATTTTCCGTGTTGCAGTGCAGACCATACACGGTCTGGTGCTCGTTCAGCCCCATGCGCTCCAGAAATACGTCCACCAGCTCATCCACCTGGGCGCGTGTTGGCTGCTCGTTTTCCTGCCATGAAAATATCCAATGGCTCACCGGCATGTTGCTGTGGATGCTCTCCTCAGCAAGCGCGATCATTTCCACTTTTTGCCCAGTGTATGTGGTGGTAAAGAAGTTCCGGCTTCCGGCATGGGCGATTTTTTCCTGCGCGTTGGTGTTGTGCGGATAGCGGATGTAGTCCACCAGATCGCCAATTTGCCAGACCTTGGGCTTGTCTGTATTGGTGTACTTTACCTTCTTCACAATCACGACTTTTCGCTCCCCAATCTTTCGATGGCGCGGCTCAAAATTCGCAAGGTTTCCTCCTGTTGCTCGAGGAGTTCACGACTGGCCCCGGCTTCGCGTAGCGTCTCAAAATGATGTTTGAGCAGGCCCCCAATACGGCGCAATTCACGGATTGTGTTCATGTCCGTTTGTGCCACCACGGGCCTGCCGCCGAAGCCGCGCCGCCTGAGACATTCGGAAACAGAAAGCCCGGCCACGCTGGCTTGTTCCTCAATCTGTTTTGCCTCGCCTTCCGACACCCAGAGGGTGTACCGTTTGTGGAATTTACGCTCCAGCTTTGCCATGCCTTTTCCCCTTTCTTTTGTTTAAAGCGCGTGAGAAGCCTGCGCCGAATGCGCTGCCTTTAGGAGTCCAGAGGGCGTGAGCCCTTTGGCAGGATAGTAGTTGGCGTCAGACAACTACCATCCTGCCACGAAGAACCCGGTACGGGGAGTAGCCTATTGATAGGGATTGAATATTTGTGTTATACTGCCAGAAAATTCCCCAAATGGAGGCAACACCAATGGCAGTGAAGACAAAAATTCCGATGGAAAAGATTATGGCGGTCAAAAAAAAGCTCCAGAAGCTCCCCGTAAAAGAGACGGGGAAAACCCGTGAGGAAGCTCTGGAGATGCTGGCGGAAGATTTTCAGGAAGCTTTGAAGAAGGGCTATTCCGTGAAGGAAATACGCGAGATTTTAAGCGCGGAAGGCGTTACGCTGGCGTTGAAAAAAATCTCAGGAAAAATATTTCAGCGCCAGTGATTTTTTTATTTATGAAACAGAAGTGCTCCTCAAAAATCGAACAGATGGATATTCAATCAGACGGGAAAAATACATATATCCAAGCAAAAAAATTCTCCTAGGTTTTTAAGACCAGAGTGCCCTGGCTGCTTTTTTCAGTGACAAGGCGGGGCTAAACTTAATGGAGCTTAGCGAGGGCGGTTTGGCAATTTAAAATCGTATTACATAGAATCAAAACACATTGGTTGCGTTTCCCACTACAGGAGTTCATTCATTCTCTTTTGGAAATAGCTTGGGTATTTCTTTATTATCGCCCTAGCTCCGTCCTGATCTTTTTTCAGAGCCTTCACGAGATCCTTCTTCTGTGTCGCATCCAGGCTCAAGGATGATGCAAGGTCCTGAGCAATGACGCGGTCCGAAAAGCCAAGTTCGTAAAGGGCAATGGTGGTTTCGGTCGGCAGACCATATTTCAGGCGTTTTTGAAAAAGCTGCAAACGATTGAGCAGGTCTCCAGTGCCATCTTGGTCGATGGTTTCAATGAATTCACACACAGCGCCTACAACAAGCGCTCCGTCATAAGCGAGCGCCCCTTCGCAGACATCGACGACATGATCAATTTTGAACTCCCTCCGGCGGGTACCCCATATCATCTTGGCTTTTCGCTTACGGATAATTTTCAGGAGTTCGCTGAAGGGTTTTCCACTGATCCACCCATGCGCGGTTTCTTTTAGCATCTCCGGCTTATCGAACTTGGTGAATACGCCACTGTTGATATGCCGAATAAGTAATGGCCATGTAAGATCGAGTGCGTCAGTTTCATCAACAATCGAAAGCAGACTGTCGGCGTTGGTTTGGACCCATCCCTCGATGGCTTGGGCATCTTGAATGCCGTAAAGCGTCCGGCCATAGATTTTACGGCGAGCCGGATCTGTGATGTTTGCAGAGATATTCCCAGCGAGAAGCTGAAACAACGCGCGGAGATACTCCTTTTTCTGATCATCAGCCAGGAAGAAAGCTAGCGTTCCATCGGCCAGGCTGGTCACATCAGCTTCCGAAAGACCATCTTCAGATTCATCCCAATGAGATAGCAGAAAGCTCTCGACTGCACAGATTAAGCTGATTCTCCAGGCGATTTGCCGCTCGACACCGTCTCGAGAGAAACCTTTGTCTCCATGTCGTGCGGCTATCCTCGCAGCCAGATCGGCAATTTGATCAGGCGCGTCGATATAGGCATTGGCAAAATCCAGTGCCTCCATGGTGATGGTGTATTTTTCGTCATCGCTCTTAATGGGATCGAAGATCGATAGAAGATTGCTGATACATGGCTCAGAATTGCGCGGTTCCAGAAGCTCTTTCACCTGGTCCCAGCGCCATTTGTCGTTTCGGGCCTTCCGCTTGTCAAAGATCACCGGATCGGCAAACAGGATACTACCTTCGGTATGCATCCCGGCTCGGCCCGCTCGGCCAATGAGATTATGGAAATCACGAACCTTTATGCGCTTCGTGCCCTGGTAGATACTGGTCACGATGAGGTATCGAATTGGAAGATTTACGCCCTGCGCCAAAGTGGATGTACAAACAACAAATCGTACAAGGTCGTCACGCATGGCATGCTCCACCGCCAGTCGAATACCATGCGGTGTATTGCCATGATGGGAAAAAATTCCTTGTGCTGCACTCTTGGACGCTGGGGCGCCAGCGCCAAGATTTTTGACATGCAAATGTGTCAGCCGCGCAACTTCCTGGGCGTCTGAAAAATCTGACGGCAGGGCTAGGGGTGCGCCACGCTCAATAATGTCGACGGCCTTCTCGCAGACGCTGGCCGCTGTGGACTTTTTTCCGCAGAAAACAGCGATACTGCCATTCGGAACCAATTTCAGACCGAGGTAAAGTGCGATAGCCTGCCCGTCCGTCTTTTCAGGGAAAAAACGGTCAGTCCTTTCCCGCTTCTTCTTTCCGAGATTAAATCTTTCAATCACCCTCGGAACGAAAAACTCACCTTGTTCGGCGTCACGGCTGTCGACGTACTCGATCCTTCCCAATTGATCAAGCCAGCTCGCGAACCCGACCGACCTGAAAGTCGGAATCAGGGTAGTTCCTTCGACGACATTGGGCTCACCGTTCAGCCATTCTCCAACAGCCTCGGCGTTGCTGATGACCGCTGAAATTAACACCTTCTGGGTTCCTTCGGGAATCATGGAGCGCAGCGATGTCAGGAGCAGCTCGTATGTGATGCCCCGTGTGCCACTGTCGAATTGGTGGCCTTCATCAAAGACCAGCAGGCCAACGTGGGCAGCCAGTTCTGGAGTGTGCCGAAGGACGTAAAGCAGCTTCTCGGGGGTTACGACCAGGATTTGTTGGTGCTCCACGAGTTCGGCAATCTCGAAGTCGGTCTGTAGGGCATCGGATAACTCATCCACCTTGATGGGTTCGTTGTGGAATGCCTCGACGAGACTGTTCTTGATCTCATGGCACAGAGCCCTAAACGGGGCGATGATGATGGCGAGTGACACTCGCTCAGCCAGGAACGCGCTTCGAAGGATCAGCTCCGTTGCCTTCGTTTTACCCGCGCTGGTGGGCATTTGAACGATGGCAGACTCGCCTTTGAGAACATTCGCCTGGCCTAAAAGGTGTTGTGCAGGCCAGAGTTCCTTGATGAACGAATCCTTTTGCAGCGCGTGGAGCCATTTGTCTCGGGGTAGTCCAGAGTATGATGGCAAGGCCTTCCATGTGGAGTTTTCCAGCTTTTTCCTCAGAACGGCCGCGATCACATCACCAAACAGAAGCTGCCTGGGCGTACCGAATTCATAGACGGCGTTCCGCAGCTTCGTGGTCAAATCGAGAAGATTTTTTTCGCCATTCCCATCCTTAAAAAACTGGAGAAGCCAATTTGAAATCCCATCAATAAATCCGCCGAATGGCCCCTCAGATCCATCAAAAGAGGCTCCCAGATTGGCCTGCAGCAACCAGAGTAACAAGTTTTCCAAACCATTGCCACCCAAATCCCTGCAGTCGCCATCGATACGTTTCGCCAATACCGAAGCGCTACCAGGAAGATCGCAAAGGTAATAGGAGGCGGAGCCTAGAAGTACGAGGTATGGATCAAGTATTTCGTTCAGCTTTGACTGGAGATAGGAGTCGAAAAAGCGAGCGGAAAACAGCAGACTGGTTCTCATCTCCGAGAGGGAATCGGGATCTGGCTCGTTCCGGTTGATAGCAGCGGCAAGGTCGCCCAGCAAAGCAATCGAGATAGTGAACAGTTTGGCCGGATCTTGGGTGATTTTGATGTGATAGTCTCGAGGGACGCTGTACTCAAGCATCTTGGACTTTGCCCGTGTGACGCCCAGCAGGAGTTGAGATTTCTGTTCAGGCCTCATCTGCAGCCCTCCTGTAGAGTTCGTGGACGAGTGCCATCATGCTGGGTCCCTTGATAACCAAGAGAACAAGACTATCGCCATTAGGATGAGGGAAAATTTCCTGTGATGTTGAAGAATTGGTGATTTTGCGGCAGTCTGCCGAAGCCAATTCTTCGGCGTCGAAACATTCGTCTGAAATGATAGCTGCAGCACCATAGATCTCCTTGTAGGGAATATCTACAGGACTTTGAAATCTCTCGATCCTTTGAGCCTGTTCGATTTCCTTTTTTTCAAAGAGCTTTTGCTTGATGAAGTTCAGCGATTCATCGATTCGAATATGATCTTTGGCAGAGTCGTTAATTGCATCTTGCAGGCGATTGATCTTAGAGCCGGAGAATTTTGTCTTTGCCTCAAAGACAACTAACACGTCCTTGGTGGAGACTTCACCGTCTTTTTTGTGAAATCTGAATCCAATGACATCGCTACCCTTGGGGGATTCATCTCGAACAACCTTTGATGACCATCGTATTCTAGGTACCCAGTAACCGAGAATCCATTGCAGATAATCGGAAACTAGAATTTCTCCAAAATCTCCAGCTCTGATTCCAGGACCAAGTTTGGATGTTCTGCAAGGGAACTTGATATTGGTCAGATAATCCGATCGCGGACGTTTGCCTCGGAGGAAATCAATTTCGGTATCCAGGCAGTAATGATTCCGGAAGTGCTTAGCCCAGGCCGAGAGCACTGCCTCGTCATTCTTATGATGGAACTCCCAGACCTCGACCTCCTTGCCGTCGGCGGTCTTCATTCGTTCGCCGGTGTCGACTAGCCATTTAGTATGTTCCGAAGTCCAAGGCATTTACGTTCCCTCCCTGGTTAGTTGCCCTTTAATCTCAACAACTCATCGTCCAGTCCATAGCGAACCACGTCGATCCGGTCGCTACGCAGGGATACAGAGTCACCGGTCATCACGGGGAGCTGGAATGGGAAAAATGCCGGGTTGTTTAGGAGCAGCCCCAATGTACCCTTGGCCTCCGGGGTGGCTAGGATAGCGGATTCGAACATCAGGACGGCTAGGTTTGGCTCAGTAATGCTCATCGGAACAGCTTTTTCATAGCAGCCTTTGGCCTGGGAATCCTTTAGGACTTCCCAGGCGACAAAGGAACGGATGACGAACCGGGCATAGCGGCTGACGGTTTGCCGGTCGCCATACTGTTCCTTTAGGCGGTTGATGATCTGCGTCTGGCTAACTTGGTGCTGTAAGGCCAGCAGGCGGCCGGTCTGCCGGGCCACATTGAACCAGAATGGATAGACCGCCGAGATCATCCCCCAGTGGACCGCCAAGGCCATGGATGGATTTTCCCTCAGAAACGCCAGTGAAGCATCTCGAAATGGAATCAACTCAGAGTCAGGAGAGCCCCAGATTTTCATCAGATTGTTGACGACAAATGTCCGGGTCTGATCGCTTCGTTCACCTTCGGAACCATTGCCTTTTCTGTCCACGAGGAATTCATGCAACTCTTGACGGATGGTTTTGGCATCAAGTCCTGCCAGCAGCAGACTAGCTGTCTTCTGCATCCATTCGAAGCGGATCGCCTGCTTGATGCCGATGGTTTCATGTCGTTTACCCATCACCGCGTTCTCCTTTCAAACTTCACTAAAGGCACGATGACTTCTTCGATTGCTACACCTCCGTGACCTACAATGACCTCTCCCGGATTCACGAATGCGTCACGGCCACTGGCCACTAAGGGAAAATAATTTGCGGGCAATCCGACCGGCTGCCAATTGTAGGCAAACGGGAAGTATTCAGCCACCTGATCGCGGAGTTCCGGCGTTGGATAGACACGAACCCGTTCGCCGCGAGTTTCGGCAATCACACCTTCAGACGGACGCCCTTTGCCTTCGCATTGAATATTGCCGTGATCGGCCGTCAGCCAGATCTCATAGCCGTAATCCAGCAGTTGGCCAACCATTGCGGAAAGAAATCCTGCATGGCACCACTGCTTGATCTGGTTGTGCATCCCAGCCGATCCCAGTTGCATGCCGTGCATGATTTTGTCTATCTTGTCCACAACCAGCCCAACCACCTTGGTCTTCCCGAGGTGGATTACTGAATTAAGGACGCCCCTAGCATCCCCGTCGCCAAGGCCGCGTTGGTAGGCAACATCGAGTCTGGACAGGCCATGGTCATCCCAGAACTGCCTCCAGAGTTTTTCTTCGCTGTTGGTCGAGTTAATGGATGACGGAAAATAGAGCGGTGGCTTACCCGAAAAGATTGATTGCCGTGATACCGAGGTCAGTGTCGGAATCCAGGCGAAGGTCGCGGATTCGCGCATGACCAGATCGGCATCCTGCTTTTGTAGAAGCTGGCGGATGGTCACCCATTGATCCAAGGCCAGGCCGTCAACGACAATCAACGCAGCCCGGCTGCAACCGGAGTCCTCGATACCCCGAGCCAAGCAGCGTGGCACATGGTGGAGCATGGCCGGATTGGTCGGTGGCAAGTTGATTAGGCTGGAGTAGTGGTCCGTCAGCCAACCGGCGAAGGTCGAGTTCAGTGCATCACCGATTTTCCTGAGCCGGACCTGATATTCGGTGCTGTTGCCGCAATACACCAGCGAAGAGAGTTCTGCCCATTTCAGTGCAAAGGCGACCCAGTCCGAATAACGTGCTTCCGCTGTAGGCAGATTTTTTTCGATTATGTCAAACATACGGGAAATCCGCAGTGCTTCATTGTCCGTGCCGGAGGTGGTGATGCCGTTACGAATCCAAGACCCGGCATCCACTTCAATATCTGTGGCCTCGACGGGAGTGAGTTTCCCCTCCAGAAACAGGTTGTCGATGTAGACCTTGATGTCCGGATGGTCGAATGGCAGACAGTCAGGTCCGGGATACTTGAGGCCGTATTCCGACGAATCTTCCTGGAGCTGATTGACGCTACCGAGCCTTGATAGAAAAAACGGCCAGCGTTCCTGCAAAAAGGCGAAGAAGGCCTCATCATCTGGAACAATCTCGGAAAGCGGCCATGCATTGAAAACATCATGAGTTTTGAGAACCTGGATGAGCCGCTCAGCCAACATCAGCGGAATTTGGAGTTTGCCGTAGTGCAGACGAAGCAATGCTCGAAGTAGCTCCACCTCGCTGGCGATTAGTTCTGCTGCAATACCGAACACATGACGGAGAATAAAATCCTTGGTGGCGTTGTCACCCATACGATCTGGCGACGACTTGCACCGGGCCTCGAATAGTGCGTCCAGCAGGCTCCGGTCGATCTGTTCAATGACCGGGTAGCTCAGATTGGGGAAGATATCCCCCAGGTTGAATGACAGCTTCCGGCCAGCCTGGAGCAGATCGTATGGCAGGGACTCCATCTTCGCATCCTGCAAGCGGAGAACCACCACCAGATCGGTGTGTTCGTCCCGGTCCCAGATTGAACGGTACTTGGACTCATAGGCGTATCTGAATTCGATAGGGTCACTGAATTCGATCAGATCGAAGCCGCGCCCGCGTAATTCGAGCGCCATCTTCTCCTCGGTCAGCAAACAATCTGGATCGGCGACTAGAGTCAGCTTGCTGACGTTCGGTACAAAATTATTCAGGATAGAGTCTCGCCAACTACTCATTGAGCGCTTCCCTTAATAATCCGCAGCATCAGCAACGGCCGGATTTCCGGCACGATCTGCCTTGCTGATTGCAGTTCGCTCCGCCACTCGGATTCGTCCGCATCGCAACTGGACAATCTGAATTGCCGCACCTCTGGTAATCCAACCCGCTCGATGGCCTTGCGGCGCGAGGCAAAGGAAACGATGCCGCGTTCCTCCTCGCGAGCCACAGAGGCGAGATGCGCCTGCTGTAATGCATCGAACATATCCTGTCCGGCATGTTCGGCCGCTTCCTGCAACCGTTCATAGACGATGATGGAGTCGTTCTGGCCGATGGTGGTCTGCACCTGAACTTCCGCTGTCTGTAGCATATCCCAGATATGTCGGGCCGTGGGTAGGAACAGTTTGCCTTCCTCGCTCAGAAACACACTGACATATCCCCGCCGCACCATGGGAATGTGCAGGAGTTGTGTCTTCTGGTACATTCCGGCCTGAAGGCGGATTTCAAAAAGACCCCAGAGCCCGGAGATGCTAGCTGGCAATCCGCCTACGCTTACGCAAGGCAAAGGTTGGCCAGCCGCGATTTGCGGCAGGTTCAGGGCCAGTCCTCGAACACGGTTGTTTTCAAGATTGAGCAGAGTTGCGTTGGTTAGACGATCCGCTTCCCGGGCATTGAACACAGCCTTGCGATACTCTTGGCCGTCCGGCCAATTCAGCTCCCACCAGGAGCGCTTGCGGCTGGCCGCGCCGCCATGAGAATTAAGATAGCCCACCGTCATCCGTTCCACCCAATGGGGTAGAGGATGGGAGCGTAGCCGCTCAGCCGCCTGCACATCCGGTTCGTCTGAAATTCCATAGATGGCGGAGGTCTCACGCACCTGCTGAATCTCATTGCGAAGCCGAGCTACCGTGTGATTCACAGACGTTTCAATGCCGTCAGGATTAAGGATTGCCGAGGCGAACATATCCTCGAACATCTCACCGGCCTGAGTGGAGTCGAGCACATCGCCAGTCTTGTCAATGCCGAACTCGTTGAATATTACCGCAAGCTTCTGCTCCAGCACTTCGCGGACGCGGAACTCGACCGAGTCTTTAAATACGAAGTTGATTGCCCGTACAGTCTTGGGTTGGCCAATACGATCCACACGGCCGATTCGCTGTTCCAGCCGCATCGGGTTCCAAGGGAGGTCGTAGTTGATAATGACGTGGGCGAACTGCAAATTCAGACCTTCACCACCTGCATCGGTGGAGACCAGCACGCGGTGCGATTTGCAAAAGGCATCCTGAGCCTGCTTGCGTTCCTCCATATCCATGGAGCCGTTCAGAGTGACGACCGAGATGCCACGGGCTTCCAGAAACCCTTTCAGCATTTGCTGGGTTGGCACGAACTCGGTAAAAATTAACACCTTAAGGTCCGGCTCGTCTTCCTCGGCCTGTAGCTCATAAATCCAATCGATCAGCGCCTCGGCCTTGGCATCCGGTCCACCCTGTTCGCAGCGAACCGCTGCATCGAGCAGGGTCTCTACTTGGCTGCCTTCACACTGTAGAGCCGACACATGGGATTTCAGCAGCTCATCGAGCAGCTCCTGACCGTCCATGTCGTAGAGTTCGGCCATTTCAGCGTCTAAACTTTCCGATTCCTCCTCGCTGTTTTCCAGCTCCGCCATGCGCAGGCTGGCCTGCTGTTCGCCCTCCTTGAGTGCCGCGAGCCGACGCTCCAAGGTGGTACGGATAGCCCGCGTACTGGAGACAACCAGACGCTGCATCAGAATCATCAAAAAGCCGATGTGACGCTTCTTCTCGCGCAGGGCCTGGTTGTAGCCCTCACGCACATAGTCGGTCACCGCTTCATAGAGAAGCTGCTGCAGGTGATGACGGCTTTCCCAAGCCACCGGGACCATTTGTGTCCGCCGAGGTTTAAAGAGCGGCTTGCCATCGGCATCAATGGCCTTGCGCTTTTCGGTGCGAATAACATACTGGGCCACCCGCTCGCGGGAGACACTGTCCAAGTCTGGGAAGGCGTCGGCATCCAGCAGATTCATCAGGCGATGAAAGGCATCGGTCTTGCCTTGGTGAGGAGTAGCCGAAAGGAGCAGCACATAGGGTGCGGCCTCCGCCAACCCCTTGCCGAGTTTGTAACGGGCGACCTGATTAGTGCTGCCACCCAGGCGATGCGCTTCATCCACCACTACCAGGTCCCAACCGGCGGTAATCAGATCCTCGAACCGGCTGCGGTTGTAGTCGGCAACGCGCTCGGCGGTCCAACCTCGCCGCTTATCCATAGGCTTGACTGAATCCAAAGAGACGATGACCTGATCGAACATCGACCAGGCTGAGTTGCGCTGATCCACCCCTGGAGCCAGGCGCTGCAGAGTGCCGATATCTTCGCCTAGCACAAGCTGGAATTGCTCGTTGAAGTGGGTCTGCATTTCCGCCACCCACTGGGTAGCAATGCCTTTAGGAGAGACGACCAGAATTCGCCGAACCAGCCCGCGCAACTTGAGTTCGCGCATAACCAAACCGGCCTCGATAGTCTTACCAAGGCCTACCTCGTCGGCCAACAGATAGCGCACACGGTCGCCGGAGATGGCTCGGGATAATGCGTGGATCTGGTGCGGTAGCGGAATCACGTTGGACTCCATGGGAGCCAACAATACATGGCCGTCGGTGGTGCTGGCGGAACCTTCCAGTACTTCGGCCACCTTGGCTGCGGCTGCCACATAGGCTATGCGCTCGGCCTCGATCCCTGGCTGTAGGTCGGCGCTCATTGGACGCAAGACGGAGCGAGGCACGCGCACCACCGCGTCCTGGTTTGGCAACCAGATGCGGCACACAGTCTGCCCCCACAAGGTCTGTTCTTCGATGACCTTACAGGGGCTGTTATGGACGGTGCTGTATTGCCAAAGCGGTCGATTCATCAAATGACCCTTTTTGCGATCTCAGTAAACCAGCTTTTGATCTCGTCATATCCGTTTCGCTCTTTCAAGCGATCTAGGGTCATACAATTTGCGGCATCTTCGTTAAGCCAATATTTAATCGAACGCCTCTGGATTTTCCCTTGACCATTCAACTGTGTTTTGATTTCCGTTTCAACATCGCAGTCGTCTGAAAGCGTAAAGGTGAACTTAACGTCAACAACAGGTTGCAATGCTTCACGTATTGCATCGATGTGGAGGTAATTTTCCATCTCCCGTTTTCTAGTCAGGAACCCAATGGACCCGTCTTTTCTGGCGTTTACCGTATCTCTATCGTCCTGATATTTGTATTTCCCATTTTTCAGCTCATCACGGTCATAAATGTGGACCTCTGGAAGCCCTATATTTTTTAAGTAATGCTGATTTACCCATTCCTTCAAAGTACTTCCGCCCAAGACGACCAGAGCCACTCTTGTGTCTGTAAACATATCAATAACGGAGTCGTCTTCAGCCCGGAGAAGGTCACCAATATGGCGCAAAAATTGCAGGTCATGCGGGCCTTCTACACACACCAAAACCTTTGCCCGATTGTCAGGAATAATTCCCAGATCAGCGACCACTGTCTTGATTACATCATCAGCAGCAGCGATACAGACTTCTCTGCCATTGAGGTCGTGGGGACATACATATCGGACGGAATTGGTTGGTAATAATGACGCCAAAGCAGGGACGTGCGTGGTAAGCATAACTTGGCAGCCGTCGGTTTCGGCGATAGCCTGCAATGCTTCGATGACCTTTCGCTGGTTGTCTGGATGCTGCGCAGTCTCCGGTTCTTCCACTGCGTAAATAATATTTCCTTTTTTGCGCTCTTCCCTAAGACGTTCCGCTTCAGCACGGAAAAAACTGAAGAGAACCAATCTCCGGACACCGCTGCCCCTCTTGTTGATTGGTATTTCATCGTCTCCTGTTAGAGATAGTTTGAAAAGGCTGTCCCATTTTGGATCGGATTTGAAATTCGGGTTGAGCTGTGATGAAAGCGTATTATCGAAATCAGCAAGCTTTGTAATGGTACGATTGGCTACAGCCAGCGTGCGTGCTTTGACCTTTTCCTTCACCGCGTCCAGTTCAGCTTGCACTTCTTCTATTGCCTGTTTTATGGCGACCTTGAGGGGATCCTGGACTTCTGAGTCTTCATCGGTTGACGGTCGGTCTGCTCGAAAAAGGGCATATTCAGGCAGATATTTGGAGAGCTGTTCCCAGATGGCTTTAGCATCTTCTTTATCCAGTTGGATTTCGGAAGGACACAATTTCAAATCGCTTGCGCTTCCCCAAATAGCCTTTCTGAGGGCTACATTAGAGCGTTTATCGACGCCGGCATCTATATTCGCTTCCTCTCCGATTTTCTTCAACTCAGCGTTCTTTTTTGATAACAGACCATTGAAACCGTTGGCTGTTGGATGGTTGGCAATTGCAAATACTTTTGGCTTCTTTAGCGTTCCATCCGCAAACTCGTAGACTTTATGGATCTCAAGCATATCATCGCCATTCAGAAGGTATTCGCCTGCAAGTGTTGTGACGGAAGACGCGTCAATGGTGATAGACTCAGGAAAATCCGAAAAAACGCAGCCGATTCTTAATTCTCCATTTCTCCCGGCATGAACACATATATCTGAAGAGTCGATTTTTCCCAATGGATGGTCGAAAAATGCGGCCAAGGCATCAAAGATGGAAGACTTTCCGGCATCATTTTTCCCAATAAACGCCGTGAGCTGGTCTATCTGAATTTGATGCTGATTCTTGTAGCCACGAAAATTTTTGAGGATGATTTGCCTAAGAAACATTATTCCCCTCCCCTTCGTGTTACTGCCTGGTCGTACCACATGAGCAGCTTGGGATCTTCTTCCAAGACGTTGTTGGGGATTTTGTCGGCCACGGCAACGATAACGGCGTAGTCGTGTTCCTGCCAGGCTTTCTTGAAGCCAGCGCGGACAGCCTCCAGACGAAATACCTTGAGTTTCTTTTTGGCCTCTTTATATTCCTGAAACTCCCTGAGTAGTGCCTTCTCGCGCAGCTTCTCCAGGTCGCCCGCTTTGCGGGGATCGGGCACATACCAGCGATCTTTGGCTTTGCCTACCAGCGTCAGGTCATCCTTGGGCAGGTTACGCAGTTCTTTCCAGTTGGTGGAAAGGTAGGCGTGGATCTGCTCGGGTACTGGGCCTTTGCCGTCGTAGCAGAGGAAGTTCTGGTTCAGCAGTTCGCGCAAGTCAAGCTGGGCTTCGTTCTTATTCCAACCGCCCAGTTGCTGCATGAACTGGGGATTGATATCTGCAAACGTTTGAGGTTTTGCCTTCAAAAGCTGGCGCAGCCAGTCGATGGCTGAGGCTTCATCTTTGACGAACAGAGACGCCTGTTCCATGGTTCCGTCAGAGAGCATTTTTTTACGGTCGTATTCCGCCACCTGCTCCGATAAAAAATACATACCATCCCGCTCTGCAAAACGCTGTGCAAGACCTGCCTGAAAATCCTGGCTGGAAATGGGCACCATATAGCCCTTGCGGACGTAGTAGGCCACAAGTTGGTCAAAGAGAATGCGCGGGTCACGTTCTGGAACGACTTGGAGCTGTTTGTCGTGAATTTTGACCACCGGCAGATACTTCAAGTGCGTGCGAACAAAGTCCCAAACGCCTTCTTCTGTTTGAGCTTCTCCGCTGAAGCGTTCCTCAAAGCCACCATTGGGCTTATAGGCTGATATGACCAAATCTTGCTTAACGGCTGTAGGTGTGGTTAGAGCTTTAAAACTACCTTTTTGTTTATCTAGGGCGGAAACGTTGGCGACGATGAAGCCAGCATCTAGTAGGGCAGTTTGAATATTATTCCAAACGGTTGCACTGGTATTCGAAAATTCTATTGTTACCCATCGTCCGGGCCTCAAAACCCTATAAACCTGCTTCAAACAGGACGTCATCAAAACTCGATATTCGGCGATTCCTTTGCCTTGAACTTTATTCTCAATGGCTTCTGTCTTGTTATTCATCCACACCTTAAGCCAGCTCTCCCAGAGAAAATTTAACTCAGAGTAATTCAGGTTTGAGCCGAAAGGTGGATCAATAAATACATAATCAATCACTTCATCGCTGCAAGCCATGCTCTCAAGTGATTGAACGCCAATGGCACTGCAGCCGCGCTCAAACGAAATACCTCGCTTTCCTTCAGCTTGTTTTTTTATGGCAGCCTCAAGCATGTTGATCATGTTGAGTTCTTTGATGAGTGCTGGAATATAGTAAGTGCCATTAGTTGGTCCACCACCAGCCCCCCATACTCCAGATTGATAAGTTAAGCCGTATCGTTTTGTAATTCGTAGCGCTACCGCAGTAAGCACACTCAACTCTTGCAATGTGGCCTTTGACTTGAATGACGCAAGGACTGCTAGATTTCTTCTGGTATAAAAATGGTGAACATGATCAAATCTATGGGATTGTATTGGCTGAGACGTGTTCACCCCCTCTGGCAGCAAATCCGTTGGATGCCAATTTGCAAGTTCCATTGATTCGACTTTATTGATTTTGTCTAAATCCTCAGAATCTGGTTCTTTGGAAAAGCGCTGGGTGCCTATGGAGTAGTTGATCAAAACAGGAACTTGCTTTCCAAATTGTTTCAGTTTTTTTAATGATGGGTCGTAAGTGTTAACATATTTTTTTTCCAAATTCCGTTTTGTAAGCTTTGTGCGGCATGCTGGGCAGGAAAAATTGCTCAATACCTTTCCACCCTGGATATCAACAGCGGTTTTCCAGAATATGATTTCTTCACTACACTCTGGGCATGCGAATACGTCAGACCAAATCACATACTCAATTTTTCCGATACGCCCATCTGTATGTTTTGTCTCAAACATCCATCCGCATTCTTGTTCGACTTCCGCGAGAATACGGTTGGCCTCCTTTTCAAATTGCGCAACATTTATCGGCGTGTTGTAGCTGCAGCCTATGAAAGTCGCCACAGGAGAAAGATCGTTCAATAGCACTTTGCGAACACCAAGTTTCGAAAATGGCCGCCAGATTTTTTTGCCATCATCGTCTATTTCTTCCTGCAAAATGATCCCGTCTGATTTTACCTGGTAGCCAAGAGACATAACCACTTCGCGGTCGCCACACATTTGTGCGGCTACACCGGTCATGCCGGTTCCACAGAAACCGTCAAAAACAATATCCCCCGGCTGCGTGTAGTGAAGGATGTACCGCATGATCGCCTTATGCGGCACTTTGGTGTGATATGGGTGCATCCTATAAACTTGGTCGTATTTACCCTCACTTACATCAGCCGCAAATGGTTCTCGGGAATATTTCCAGCCTTCAGGCTTGGTAGGTTTTTGTGCTTCCCATTCAGCAATAAAATCAGCAATCCAGGGATTGGGGCAAGCGCAGTAATACGGCGGATCGCTTAGATTGAGGATGTCCTCATCGTTGCCGATGGGAAAGCCTTCGATCTTACGAAATTCTGGATCTTTAAGTTTTTCGCGCAACAGTGCGGTGAAATGTTCCCGCCGTGCCGCGTCGGACGGAAATGTCAATCCAAGACAGGTTACGGGGAGAGAGGGAACAACATATTTTTTTTCCACAAGATTTTCTCCCGTCATACTGGCAACGTATTCTTGCTGCAGCAATGAACACTGTCTGTTCTGCGTACCCGGCATACAAGTTTTCCTTAAATTATTCATAGTTGAACTCAGTACAGTGATGTTATTCTATCACAATGCGGACTTTAGCCGGGTCATTGCCCTTGGTGCGCTGCTCAATATATTCCTCAAAGCGTTTTTTCATCTCCGCTGGAGTAGCTGGGCCGTCAGCTACTTGCAGTGCCCGCTGTAGATCCTGCGCATTGACGGTAACCTTAACCAGACCGGAGAGCACTTCCTTCAGCGCATGGACAAAGTTGTTGTCCAGCGGCACCGGCAGTTCCTTGGATTTGATGAAGGCTTCCAGTGGTTCGCGGTCATCGACCTTCAGCAATTCCATGTTGGCCTTGGTGATCGGGTCCTCCAGATTGTTAAGAATGGTGGAGGTCCAGCCTGCTACCATGGCGTCAAGCTGGGCGTCCATCTGCTCAATCATCTGAAAGCCTGCCACCGCACTGGTTTCCACCGAAGGACGGAATCCGCAATGCGGGCAGATGGGCGAGGCATCAAGGTTTTGCTCGGTCAGGGCAAAGCAACTCTTCAGCCCGGCCAGCCGGTTCTGATAATCGGTGAGCTGCTGCCGGGGCATCAGGTCGATACCGGCCAGCTTGAGTAAAGTTTGCAGCCGCTGATCGTTGAGCAGACTCGCCTTACGCTTGTCGTCGTTTACCCCCAGCCGGGCCTTGGTGTGCAGGCCAATGTAGACGACGGTGTAATCCTTCTTTAACTTTTGCAGCTTGGCTCCGATGCTCTGAGACTGGTTAGCCAGCTCGGTCAGGTCGGCCTGTTTGAGGGCATCCATTACGTCCTGCCGGGTGGTTTTCATGCGATCCACCCATTCATGGTTGGCAGGCAGTACCGCCTCGGCGGTGGAGAGCCATGACGCCGTCGGGCTGTGACCCATGCTAAACTCGCGCAAGGCATCCAGTTTGTCCAGCACCTTTACGGCATTTTCGTGGGCCAGCACTTCGGGTGCGCTGTAGCGGAAATTTTTTAGTTTACCCGGTGAAGAGTATGCTTGGAGGGATTCAAAGAAGTCCTTGGCTTCGTCCAGTCCACTGGCCTGACTGGCCAGGTCGGTGCCCGCAAGCAAATCTAGCCCCCAGAAACAAAGCCCTTCGCGCAGGGTTTGCTGGGTCATGACGATGCGCTTGACGATCTTGCCCACCGCCTGCTGCAGGTTCTGCACTGGCTCATCCTTGCCTTGGGTGACAAGCTGAGCCATGCCCGGCGTCATGCCGAGCAGTTCGAACAGGGCCTTCATCGCGGGTAGATTCCAATCCTTGGGTTGCTCCAAATGTTTAAAGCAGGTCAACTCGTCCATACCGGTTGCGGCCAATTGCGGCAAGCCGGTGGCGTCGAATTTCTTGCCTGGGATGGCGAGCACGATGTCGCCGGAGTAGACCAACGTCGCCACCAGCACGATCACCCATTCGGGTTCCAGACGTGAGCCGCCCAGGTTCATGTATTCCAGCCCGTGGTCATCCTGAATGAGCTCGCTGCGGTTGACTACCTGCCCGTGCCCCTTGGACTTGACGGCATCAAGGATAAATGTAGTGTACTTCGATTTGTAGGGGGTAATCTTCTCGCCGTCGAGCAGCTCCAGGGCGTCCAGCACGGCGGTGGCCTGCTTGGTACGGTTTGGCCCGGCGATGGCCCGCAGAGCGTCCTGCGCAGCCTGTGCGCGGTTGTTGCCGGTGATCAAGACCGAGAAAAATGGATAGTCCGGGGCCTGGTTCTCGAAGTTCGGAGCCAAGCAGACACCGGCGATAGTGTTGACCAGGTCGCGGAAGTTGATGGTCTCGTGGGGCGACAGGCCGGACAGATCACGGATGGATTTGCCCTTGGCCCATTCGGTCATCGACTTGGTGCGTCCCTGATATGTGACCTCGAAGGCATCCCTCATGTGCATCTGCAGCCACTGAACCAACTTTTTCAAAAAACCATTGGCCTTTGATTCATAGGTGCCCTTGGCATGGCCCGAGGATGTGGCTGCAAGATCCAGAGCTGCCGCGTAGCTCTTCAGTGTGGTCTGAAATTCCTCATCAGTGCCTTTCAGGCGGAAAAAGACCTCGTCGTTGACCTTGTCGTCCTTGAAGCGCGGCGGATCGTTGGGCTGAATAAAATAGAGGTAAAAGTCCCGCTGCGGCACAGCAGTGGAGCGCTCGTTGGGGGCGCCGAAAAAGAGGTAGCCTGTACGAGAAACCTTATGCTCTTGCCAGATCAGTTCGTGCTGCCAGATCTTGTAGCCGGTGACGTAGGTGGCGTCCTGGCATTCCATGACCCGCTTGAGTGCCTCGTAATAGAAGCGGTCGAGTTGAGCCTGGCCCAGGCTTTCAGCCCGTTTGTCGATTAGTGCGTCGAAATCGTCGGTCTTCTTCAGGTCGAGATAGTACTGGTGGTTGTCGGCGTTGAAGGAGATGAACTGGCCGCTGACCGTTTTATGTATCTCACGCAGAACCGTTTCCACATAGGTCTGGAGATCCTTGTCGGGCTCGTCGCTGCCCATCTCGGCGATCAGCGGATCGAACAGGCAGAGGCGATCTCGCAGTTCCTCGGCAGACGCGCCCATAGGGGCATAGATGTCGCCGGTGGTGAGACGGTGAACGGACAGCGCATGGATCAGCCGCAACGCCATTGGCTTGTACTGCTTGCGGGTAATGGCATTTTCAATCCGGGATTCCAGCACTTGGCTGCAATCGATGACCTCCCGGATTTCGGGAATGGCGCGGAAGGAGGCGTTCTGCTTGAGCGTGTTCCAGTAGCTGTCGAAGGCGATCAGGCCGGGTTCGTCCTGCGGTACGTCCTTGCCGAGAATGCCTTTCATGCCCATGGACAGGGTCTTGAGTATCTCGCGCTTTTCCACCACGGTGACCCGTTCGAAGGTGTCGATGTAATCGGGATGTACCGGGAAGAGCCGAACGAACTCGTCCATGCGCTCGTTGAGACCGCCGTAGTATTTGGCAAAAGGCATCAGGTAGTCGCGGATTTTGGCCTGTTGCTCGGCAGTCTTCTTGAGCAGGCGCTCGGCTACGACGAACTTCACGTCGCTGCGAGCAATGAGGATTTGCTCAAAGCGGTCCTTCACGCGGCGGATGCTGTCGGCGACAAAGGCAAAACGCTGGCTGTCGAAAATGGCTTCCTGAATACCGGCCATGAAACGAAAGCGCAGATCCTTACAGACCTCGCCAATCTCACGGAGGAAGTTCAGATCAAGAATCAGTTCTTGGTCCTTGCGAGTGCGTAGGTAGTCGAGCAGTTCGTCGACCACCAGTAGTAGGCCCTGTTCTGGATAGACCTCGGCGAACTTGGTCATCATGTCTTCGAAGGCTCGTTTATGACTTGTAATGGTCCCAGCTTCGGGGAACACATAGGCCACACCGAGCTTTTCGAGATGCTCTTCCAATTCGGCCACCAGGATGTCGCGTAGAGACATAGTGGTGGCACCGATTTCAGTACGGATGACCTTGAACCGACCGGCAATCTGAGTGGCTGCATTGCGAACACCGATGTGGTTCAGCCCCTCCAGCAGGGAGGCGTCTGCGGCAAGACTGGAGACCACCGACATCAAGTGCGACTTACCTGTGCCGTAGTTCCCGACGACCAGCAATCCTTTGTTGTCGACCGGCTGGTCGAACTGCATCTGAGGAATGACAAGCTGAATGAGCCGGTCGGCCATTTCTTCGGAAATGACATAGGTGTTCACGAGTGTATGCGCGGCGTTCGATTTGTCCGCGTCACGCAACTGAACGACCGACTCAATCGGGTCGAACTGAATAAGGTCTCCGTATTTCATGCTTGTCCTGCCTTAAAATTTTTTGTTCTATTTCGATAAATATCTTACCTGTTTATGTCTATAATTAACGCATCGACATTTTCATATAATTTAAATTCGTGATGCCACGATTCAGCATATAAAAGTTTATTTTTCAAAAATGTACCATTCCATGAAGATAAAACAATGCGATTTCTAGAAATTGATTGAAGAAGCCTTAATGGATCTTGCATAAGAGTATTATCAAAAAGAACTTCAATATTATCTAAAATTGCAGGAGATTTTTTAGATGAGCACATTCCATCTAGCATTGAAGGTAATCGCAATATTCTTTGCTTTGAAGTTAATTCCAAAAGCTTACTAGAGATTGTCAAATTAATATTTATTACTGATACGCCTAATTCTTTGGCTATTTTATAAAGAATAGTACTTTTACCTGTTCCAGATTGTCCAACAAGAAGTATCAATCGGTAATATAAGCTTTCAGCAGAACATAACGATTTCTTTACATCAGTGTAAATCTGCTCAAGCATAGTTACCCTTCATCCAAGACATCTTGTTTGTCTATTTTTTCAACAGCCTCACCTGCCTTCACCCATTCGTCAACCTCGCCTTTTTTGAACTTCCAAAAACGACCCATACGGTGGGCAGGCATTGAGCGTGTGCTGATCCAGCGGTAAACAGTGTCACTGCTAACGCCTAGATACTCACCAATTTCGCTTACAGACAACCAGCGATCTTTTATTTCAGGCATTTAGGAGGCTCCTCTTGGGCAAAGTCATGTCAACCCGTATAAGAAAAGCAAGTATATCATCTTTAATATTTTGGCTTCAGTATATTCTTGCCATGCTTGGCTGTCAAACGTATACAGCCGTATAGATACGGATTAGGCTGGATAAGCATCTTCAGCTTAAAACAAGCTAACACATAACGTGGAATGTGTAACTATTTGATTTTAAAGTAAAAATATAGTTGCTAATTTCATTAGCTGCCCACATATTCGTTCCCCCCTATCAAAAGGCCACTGTTTGAGCTGTCCCTATCGTGCTACTGCCTATAACGAGTATTCCTTATAGACACTATTGCATGGAGGGGAAAAATGCGAAAACTAACTCAAACGGAAAAACGAATTGTGGGGCTTCTGGCTGAGGGGATGCGCCCTAAAAGAAATTGCCCGTATCTTATCAATTTCATACGGAACAGTGCGTTGGCATCTTGTTAACCTCAGGAGTGCTTGTGCCGTGCGAACCACTCGTGAGATATTACTTCATATAAAAGCTATTCCTAATTTGTTGGGTACACCCCCAGAAAAAATAAAACTTTCTCCCCGTGGAAAAGAAGTATTGGAGTTGTTTATGCATAGCTTTACATATACGCAAATTGCACAACAGCTTGGGATGAGTGTTAGCGGCGTGCGCAGGCATTGTGAAAAAATGTTATGGAAGAATGATTGCAAATCAATGGCTGGGTTGATTGCAAAATACAAATTATATAAAATACACAAATCAATTCAGATTGATCTACCCTCAAAATCTGATAAATAATGAGGTAGTCATGCCAAAGACTGTTTTGCGACCAGAAGAAGAATTTCGCCAATTGCTGTTGTCAAAACTTCCACCAATCATAGCCCGCAAAGATGTAGAACGTCAGCTGGGCGGCATAATAAAGTCGAAAACACTTGCTAATGCTGACGCCTCTGGTGAAGGCCCTATTGGAGCTTTCCAGGTAGGGCGAAGCGTCGTCTACCCCACAGAATCATTACTAACCTGGTTAATCAACACTATGGGCATATCAAGACTTAAAAATAATATCACAGAGCTTTAGGAGGCTTTAGGTTGTGAACAGCGGCTCGTGTGGCGTCCGGTATCAAATGAGCATAGCGCATGGTCATCGTAATACTTTTATGCCGCATCAATCGTTGAATGCGGTATATATCTTCGCCATTACACGCCAACCAACTTGCGAAGGTATGCCGAAGACTATGGAATACAATTCGCCGTGCTCGGTCATCAGGCTTGATACCGTCATTGAGCCCAATAGAATCTGCAAGAGCCTTAAATGCGTGAGAAAAATTAGTACGAGCTGTACAGCCCTCAATCGGTGGGAAAACCATATTCATAGATGGAACTATTTGTCTAGCATCATGACGTTTTTTAAAAATTTTCAACGCAGTATTGTTCAATGGTACTTTGCCGCCCGGCTTGCGGTGTGCTTCATCGCGCACCGTGAGCATGGCATACGTCAAATCCACGTCCGGCCATTCAAGGCGTTGAAGCTCCCCAAGCCGCAATCCGGTATTCAGCGAGAGAACAATACAGTCATGCAAGTCCTGGTTCGGCAGTTTCTTGGCTGCATTTATCAAGGCTTTTGCCTCGTTGGCAGTCAAAAAACGCTCACGAGCATTTGTGATAGGGGGAACCTTGACGCCAATAGCAGGGTTTTGACCTTTGAAAATGATTGTTCCCTCCAGCTTCATAAGACTGGCCTGAGTAAAGGTATAGCTGATAATACTGCGATACTGCTTTATCGTGGCTGGAGCCGCTCCAGCCGCGACCAGGCCATCAATAATAGCTTGAACATCTTCCCGCATGATGGCAGAAAGGGGCTTCATGCCGATAGCTGGTTTAATAACCTTGTTGAAGCGCTGCTCGTCAGTCAGCCAGCTCCGCTTGGTTCGTTTGGCTTCAGGCATATAAAATCGTTCAAAGAAGTCCTGGAAGGACATACTGGAGGCGCTCTCTTCGGAGGCTTCCTGTTCAGCGGCGGCTCGTTCGGCGACAATTTTTTGCCGCATTTCAGAAAGACTCTGAGGTCCACTACCGATTTTTCTGTTTTCTTTGAGTTTGTTCAGTATGTTATGGGCTTTTTCTGCGTTCCATTGTTCGGTCGCCCATCCCATGCCTTCTTCGATAGTGCGACCGTCTTTTTTATAGCGGATGGAGTAATAACGATCTGGTTGCCCGTTACGTTGTTTACGGGTAGGGTGCTCGTAGTAACGCACTCCAGGATACTGAGTTTTGACTTTAAGTTTTTTCATGCCCCCACTATGCCCCCACTTTTGGGGGAAGACAAGGGCTACCCAGGGAACATTACCATGCTCTATCATATTGAAATTACTATCCCTAGGAAATTGAGGGAACTTTTGAATCAGATTCAGGGTCTAGTGAAGGTTCCTTCATGGGAGTTCGAGTCTCCCCTTCGGCACCATAAGAAAGCAAGCGGGCTGACAGAGCAATCTGTCGGCCCGTTTTTTGTATAAAAAGAAAACCTCCCGCTAGGCGGGAGGTTCCGAAAAGCTTACAGCTTTGCATATGTTATAAAAAC